>Ga0114964_10000097_pt1 | contig 61835 bp, 58 predicted proteins | sample C_131016_MF_Meta_FD_92638 | JGI IMG/M metagenome (GOLD analysis project Ga0114964, IMG submission 92638) | Freshwater microbial communities from Lake Croche, Canada to study carbon cycling - C_131016_MF_MetaG | ecosystem: Environmental > Aquatic > Freshwater > Lake | place: Lake Croche, Canada... | reverse complement strand
GTAGTACCAGTTGTTAAAGGTAACGGCTATGGCTTCGGACGCAAATTACTCGCTCAGGAAGTTGAACGAACTTCACTTGGCATAATTGCCGTTGGAACAGTCTGGGAGTTGCGCCAAGCCCTAAATGATTTTTCAGGAAAAGTTCATGTTCTCGAGCCGTTGAATCCCAATGATGACCTCGGCATCACAGAATGGCGGGAAGCACTCAAGTTTGGTGCTGATCGAGTATTGGTGACAATCGCCGCTAAGGATATTTCGTTGCTTGGCGAACTTGGGGTACGTCATGTTTATCTTGAAGGCGCTACTTCACTGCAACGCTTTGGACTTTTTCGCCACGACATCATCGACCTGCTTGCCGATACCAATGTGCGCGCGCTCGTTCGAGGGCTAAGTATTCACTTGCCGATTGCTGAACCAACAGTTACCGGATTTGCCACGTATGAAACTTCCGCTGATGTCAATGCGCGTAAATCATCGGGTTGGGCGCTAGAAATAGCATCGTGGTGCGCCACATGGAATTCACTTGCAAAAGAATTTGCTTTACCGACACATGTGAGCGTGTCACATGCATCATACAACGATCTGGCCGTTGTGCGCAGCATTGCTCCCGACATGCAAATAGATATTCGTGTCGGAACTCGGTTGTGGCTCGGTGCTCCACAGGCCCTGCGCGTTACCGGGCAGGTGCTTGCCATTCATGAAATAGGTGCCGGGCACACCACTTTTGGTTACTCACAAGGTAATAGTCATGGCAACAAGCGACTTCTCATTGTTAGTGGCGGTACTTCCCACGGGGTTGCGTTAGCAGCACCAATTACCACATCGACAATGCGCAAGCGTGGGATTGCAATCGCCGAGGGTTTTAGCCAGGCGCTGGGCAAAGTGCGCGCACCATTTATTTACAAAGGTAAGAATCTTGTTTTTGCCGAACCGCCACACATGCATGTGTCAATGCTGTGGACCGATGATTCCAACATTTCTGTCGGGGAAGAACTTGAATGCACAGTGCGCAACACAACGTCGCACTTTGATGCGATTACTGGTTTGAGTTAAGCGCCTAACACGGAGTTTCTGAAGGATCTGGCGTAGGCGTAGTTGTTTCTCCATTGACATCAACTACTGGCGTTGGTGTCACGGAACACAATGCAGAGGCACTCGGTGAAGTACTAGCTGAAGTAGAAGCCGACTTGCTTGCTGACTTTGACGGCACCGGCACTGTCGATGGGCTTGGCGTTTCGGTCGGCTTGAAACCACTTGGTTCACCCTTAGGTAGTGGCGCAAACTGCGACACCGGGGTGTCTGCCAAAGTTGCCTTGTTATAGGCCGTCCAAATTCGCGTCGGGAATGATGCCCCAAAGACTCGATACATACCGCCCACACCGTGCAAGGTCATTGGGTTTCCGTTTGCATCATCCTTGATCAACATCACTGAGGTGACGAGGTCTGGAGTAAATCCGGTGAACCACGCTGACTTGTTGTCATCCGTAGTTCCTGTTTTACCAGCAGCTGGTCGGCCTAGGTTTGAAGCGTAGCCGCCTGTTCCATGGCGTACTACTTGTTGAAGTGCGTAGTTGACGGTGTCGGCAACGTCGGTACTAAATGCCTGAACTGGGTGGCCTTGATATTCATAAACTACATTGTTGTTACGGGTAACTACCTTGACCAGGTAATGCGGACTTGCCTGCACGCCACGGGCAGCAAATGTTGCATACGCACCTGCGACGTCAACCACGTGTGGACTTGCCGTACCGAGCGTGAACGCCAAGTTTGGCTCAAGGCCCGCTGTTGTCGACGGAATACCTGCGCGTAATGCAGACTGATATGCAGTCTGTAAACCAATACGATCGGCGATTTGAATGAAGACTGAGTTCACCGACTGTTCGATACCCAACAACACCGTGATCTTGTCACCATAAGACTGACCCATGTCGTTAATGACATCAAAGCCTTGAACCTTTGTGTGGTTCTTTCCGCTGAAAGTCGTCGCAAGCGAAATGTTATTTTCTATCGCCGCAGCTAGCGTGAAGGCCTTGAAAGTTGAACCTGCCTGACCGATTGCCTGTGTTGCGTTGTTGACCTGGTTTTTTAAGAAGTCAGCACCGCCATACATCGCAACAACGTCGCCAGTACCTGGGCGCACCGAGGCAAGACCAATTCGAAGTCCTTCAGTCCCAGTCTTTGGACCTTCTTGTTCTACCGCAGCAACAGCTGCATCTTGTGCCTTCTTATTGAAAGTTGTCGTTACGCGATATCCCGCGCGGTTAATTTCATCTTCACTAATCCCCGCATCAATGAGTGCTTTACGCACTTGTTCGACGAGATAACCGGTAGTGCCACCGTACGTATTCGGCGGGACAAATTTCTTTATCTTTGGAAATTGTTCAGCTGCACGCGTTCCAGCGTCGAGCCAACCAGCAGCGACCATGCCATCAAGCACATAGTTCCAACGTTCAGTCAATCCAGTCAGATTCTTTTCTGGTGCAAGACCATTTGGCGCCTGGATAATTGCTGCAAGTAACGCCGACTCTGACACAGTCAGATTCGAAACAGGTTTTGCGAAATATTGTCGTGACGCAGTTTGAATTCCATATGCGCCACGACCAAAGTAAATCGTATTTAGGTAGTCAGCAAGAATTTGATCCTTACTCGTTACTGTCTCGAGCTTCATCGACAGAATTAGTTCTTTCACTTTGCGTTTGTATGTGCGGTCAGCAGTCAGGTAAGCATTCTTTGCATACTGCTGCGTAATGGTTGAGCCACCTTGGGTTGAGCGCTTAAAGACTGTGCTGTAAAAAGCGCGAACGAGTCCCTTTGGTGAAAAACCACCGTGTTCATAAAACGTGCGATCTTCAGCGGCAAGAACTGCGTGCTGGGTGTCTACGGGAATCTGTTGAAAATCAACAGCTTCTCGATTTGCTTCACCCAAGCGACCAATTTCAGTTTTGCCATCGTCGTAGTAAATGATCGTCGACTGTGCCCGAGACAATGCGCTTGCTGGTGGGACAGTGGACACCCGAACGGCAATGACGAGTGCCAAGACGCCAAGAAAAGCACCGGCTGCGCCTAGGGCCAAGATCTGGACAAACGAAGGAACCCATCGGCGCCAGCCGACTCGATTCTTTCTGGGAAAGTTAAACACAACCTATTCCAACACATCTCGGGGCTTGCGTGGTGGAGTGCGGGGCGTGCCGTCTCCAAGTACATAAGAAATATGTAGGTGATTCCAGCCACAGCCACTGCACACCTCAACGACATATACCCAAAAATGTCCGTACTCAAAGGCCATTATGGGCAGATCGGACGAGGAATGTACACGCCCAGACATGAATCCCAGGTCATCGCCGTATGTATATGTCACGTGAACAAGTTCGCTCTTGGCACAAATTGGGCAAAGTCGTTCGGTCTGTTCCCCATGATGTTTTGCTGCTCGTAAGAGGTAAGGATCCGCGTCACACATCTGTTCGCGAACTAATACGTCGGATTTGGCGTGTTCTAGGACTGAGCGACGAGCCAGGGCGTAGTCCAATACATGCCGCGGCCGAGTTGGATCTGCCACATCTTCTTGGGGATAGGGCACTTGGCGAGGTGGTTCTTGACTGATTCCGCCCACACGTGAGCCTCTAATGCCCTGACTTCGTGGGGTTGCCGCCATGTATCAACCTTATGGGTTGAGAAAACCCTAAAAATCAGCACTCTTTGTTACTTGTGCTCTCGAGAGTTTGGCGCAGTTGGCTTACATGCTTTCTTTGATGTATCATTTTGATACATCAACAAACCATACTTTGATGGCATAACTGTGACTAGATGAGGAAATTCCCATGGCTAAGCGTTCCGCAGCTCTTGAGCTAGCGATCCTTGGCGTCCTGTCTGAAAGTCCACTGCACGGTTACGAACTTCGCAAGCGACTGATTTCTGTGCTTGGTCTTTTCAGCACAATCTCCTACGGTGCGCTGTACCCAACCCTGAAGGCGTTAGTAACTCGCGGCCTACTTATCGAACAAGACGAGAATCCCACAGCAAAGTACCCAAAACGCACACGCATTGTGTACGCATTGACAACTGCTGGCAAGGAACATTTTTCGGCGCTTGTAGCTGATAGTGGACCGGGTGCATGGGACGACGATGCATTCGCAGTACGTATGTCGCTATTTGGTCAAACAGAAGTAGATACTCGCATTCACATTTTGCAAGGACGTCGTAGTCGCCTTGAAGAGCGTCTTGACACGTTACAAACAAATCTTGCCAAGGGTCGCGAACGTCTCGACTCGTACACCCTTGAGCTTCAGCAACACGGACTCGATGCACTTGAACGCGAAGTGCGTTGGCTAAACGAACTCATTTCGCGGGAAGAAGCTGGCGGCATCGCATCACGCACTGCTCCAGTTACTACAGATCTAAAGGCACACAAGAAATAACCAACAACACAAAACGAAGCATTCACAAAACAATATTCACTAAAAGAAATATTTACGAAAAGAAATATTCACTGACGAAACAAGGAGGCTCCACAGTGAAGCAAATTAGAGTAGCCATCGTTGGCGTAGGTAACTGCGCCTCCTCACTCGTCCAGGGTGTTGAGTACTACAAGAACGCAGATCCAACCGCACAGGTTCCAGGTCTGATGCATGTTCAGTTCGGCGAATACCACGTTAATTCCGTGAAGTTCGTCGCCGCATTTGATGTTGACGCCAAAAAGGTTGGCCAGGATCTTTCTGCCGCAATCTTTTCCAGCGAAAACAACACCATCAAGTTCTCTGACGTCCCACCAACAGGTGTTACTGTTCAGCGCGGTCATACTTATGACGGCCTTGGCAAGTACTACCGCGAAATGGTTGTTGAGTCAGACGATCAGCCAGTCGACATGATCAAGGCTCTCAAGGACGCTGAAGTTGACGTTCTTGTTTGCTACCTGCCAGTGGGTTCCGAGCATGCCGCAAAGTTCTATGCACAGGTCGCAATCGATGCAGGCGTTGGCTTTGTTAACGCACTTCCAGTCTTCATTGCAAGCACCAAGGAATGGGCTGACAAGTTCACTGCTGCTGGTGTTCCAATCGTTGGCGATGACATCAAGAGCCAGGTTGGTGCCACAATCACTCACCGCGTTCTTGCCAAGCTCTTTGAAGATCGAGGCGTCATCGTTGACCGTACCTACCAACTAAATGTTGGTGGCAACATGGACTTCATGAACATGCTTGAGCGCGACCGTCTTGAATCAAAGAAGATTTCTAAGACTCAGTCAGTAACCTCGCAGCTGTCACATGACATTGGCGCACGTAACGTGCACATTGGCCCAAGTGACTATGTTGCTTGGCTTGATGACCGTAAGTGGGCGTTCGTTCGTCTTGAAGGACGAGCATTTGGCGACGTACCTTTGAGCCTTGAATACAAGCTTGAAGTGTGGGATTCGCCAAACTCAGCCGGTGTCATCATCGATGCAATTCGTGCCTGCAAGATTGCTCTGGACCGTGGAATCGGTGGACCAATCTTGTCTGCATCAAGCTACTTCATGAAGAGCCCGCCGGTTCAGTATGACGATGCAAAGTGCAAGCAGGAAGTCGAAGACTTCATCGCTGGCAAGTAACAGTTAACTTGAAAGCAGGGTCTCCTTCGGGAGGCCCTGCTTTTTGTTTTGTCGCATTGAGGTATCAAGTTCATTAAATCTGTGCGCGCTCGGGATACTCTTACAAACGTGGGAGTTGGACTCAAGCGCGTACGTCACGTATTCGTTCATGCAAATGCGCGCAGACTTCTTTATGTTCGATTATTCGGCCAGGCAGGCGATGGTCTTTTACAAACCGCGCTGGCGACATTTGTATTATTTTCACCACAACGTGAAGCTGACCCGAGTCGTATCGCAATGTCCTTTGCAATTCTGCTTATTCCTTACTCGGTGATTGGACCATTCGTTGGGGTCTTTATTGATCGTTGGCCCCGTCGGCAAATTTTGATTTTCGCCAATTCGCTTCGAGTTTTCACAATGCTCATGATTGCCATCATCATTACTCAACATTCAGCAAATGCTTACCTTGCTATTTTTGTTCTGGTCAGTCTGGGGATCAATCGATTTGTTCAGGCCGCACTAGCGGCTTCCCTCCCGCATGTCATCAGTAAAGACGAACTCATTACCGCTAACTCTTTGTTTCCCACATTGGGAACCACGGCAGCTTCTTTGGCAGCTGCCTGCGGATTAGCAATTCAACATCTTGTTGGTAATAACGACTCAACAAATGCAGCTTTAGTAATCGCCGGTGCGGTCGGCGCGGGAACTGCCGTTTTAGTGTCAACAACAATTTCTGAGCGATACGCACTTGGACCAAACCACAGTGAAACAAACCGTGAAGATGTTCGTAATGTTGTGGAGGGTCTGGTTCAAGGCATCAAGCGCGTCGTCCAAAGTTCGTTGGTGCAAACAAGCATGTTTGCCGTGATGCTCCAACGATTTGCTTTCGGAGCGATCACTGTTAATGCGCTGCTCTACTCGCGCACACTTTGGTACACGACCGATAACGCGAATGCATCCGTTACTGCTTTTGGTATGTGTGCCGGAGCTGCAGCGGCCGGAGCATTCGCCGCAGCAATGCTCAGTGCATTGGTTCTCGGCGGTCATAGCCATCTGAACGGTCACGACACTGTGCGCCCACTGAATTTGATTCGGGTCATCGTTGCAGGTGTTGGTCTTGCTACGTTCGCCGTTGTCTGGGCGGCATCAGCGCGCACACTCACAGCAACCTTGGCTGCGGCAGCTACTCTTGGATTTATTGGCCAGGTTTTGAAAATCAACGCAGATACAAACATTCAGCAACACATAGACGATGAACATCGGGGCCGAGTTTTTTCGCTTTTTGACATGGGGATCAACTTTTCTCTCGTCATTGGTATCTGTGCATTCGCACTGACCAGCAATCTGCGCACCATGGCCTGGCTCGATGCCTGTGTGATGGCCCTCCCGCTTCTAACCGTCCTGGGCTTGGCACTTATCCAATATCGCAAAGCGATTGTGTTGCGCTAACTAGGCGTTTTGCTCATCCCACCAGGTGCGCAGGTGCTCGATTGCCTCGTCGTGGCTCAACGGACCTTCATCTAACCGAACATCCAGCATGTGTTTATACGCCTTGCCAACCAGCGGACCGGCAGGCAAGTTCAAAATTTTCATAATTTCGTTGCCGTCTAGATCGGGGCGCACAGATTTCAATTCTTCAAGTTCGGAAAGCGCAGCAATCCTTGCCTCGAGATCGTCATAGGTGGCCGCCAATATGAGTGCCCGGCGTTGGTTGCGAGTCGTGCAATCTGCCCGCGTCAATTTGTGAAGTCGATCGAGTTGGTCGTCAGCATCACGAACATAACGCCGCACAGCTGAATCTGTCCATTGGCCTTGGCCATAGCCATGGAAGCGTAGATGCAATTCGATTAATTTTGTGACTGCATCAATAACATCCGAAGAAAATCTCAAAGCAATCAAACGCTTGCGAGCAATTTTCGCGCCGACTACTTCGTGGTGATGAAAACTGACGCCACCGGCAGATTCAAATCGTCGAGTTTTTGGCTTGCCGATATCGTGAAGCAACGCAGCAAGACGAAGAATTAAATCTGGTTCCATTTGCGGTTCGTGAGTTTTTTCTAAATCGATTGCTTGCTGCAGCACGATAAGGCTGTGCTCATAGACATCTTTATGACGATGGTGCTCATCGATTTCGAGTTGAAGTGCGGGTAACTCGGGCAGGATGATGTCTGCAATTTTTGTGCCTTCAAGAATTTCTAGACCACGAGTTGGGAAATCACCAAGTAGTAACTTGCACAATTCATCCCGAACCCGCTCCGCCGAAACAATAGCAATGCGTTCCGCCATGTCCGTGGCTGCTATAACAGCATCGGCAACCACATCGAAACCCAGCTGACTTGCAAACCGTGCTGCACGCATCATGCGCAGCGGATCATCACTAAAGGAGAGTTCGGCTGCACGTGGCGTGCGAATTAATTTGCGAATCAGGTCCTCTACACCGCCATACAAGTCAACAAATTCAAGTTGGGGCAAGCGGATTGCCATGGCGTTTATCGTGAAGTCGCGACGCACCAAATCTTCAGCAAGATCAGAGCCAAATGTGACGGAGGGCTTACGACTATCTACGTCGTAATCTTCGGCGCGATAAGTGGTGATTTCGCATTCCATGTTTCCGCGTCTTGCGCCGACTGTGCCAAAGGCGATACCCACATCCCAGGTGGTATCTGCCCAATCAGAAATAACGTCAAGGATCTGTTCAGGCAACGCATTCGTGGTGAAGTCTAAGTCTGTAATCGGTCGACCCAGAATCATGTCCCTTACTGGTCCACCCACGATTGCTAATTCATAGCCTGATTGCGCGAATAACTGACCGAGTTCCACAACGCCATTGATGGAGCCAACGGCAGTAAGTGCAGCTGCTTCGGCTACTGCTGAGGGTGACTGTGGACTGCTCATGACGTACCTAGCCTAGATGTAGTGAGAACGGTGCCCGTGGATGCGCAAGTATCCTTATTCAGTGGAGTGGAATCGCAGGCGCATGTATAAACGCATTGTTGGTTTGATTTCCGTTCTGTGCCTAGCGATTGTCCCAATACTTGGTGCTTCCGGTTCCTACGCAAAAGCCAACCAAAATCAAGAACTCACCATTTCTGGTCTGAGCATTCGCTCTGTCGGTACAGGAACTATCAAGCATGAAGTCACTCTCTCGGGAACTTTGCGTAATAACTCACTGACCACCCTGAGGTCACCAAAAATTCAGTTGACAACCTTCGGGCCACTCACCAGCCGTACTCAGGTGGCGCAAGTCAATTCCGGTGATCTCAATGGACAGGGTTCCGCCACGAACATCACAGATGCCTTGGCCGATATTCCAAGTAACAGTGGTTCGACCTGGACTTTGGTTTTTATTGGTGACGATGTGCTGGGTAAGTATGCGGCAGGGGTCTTTTCGTTAGGCGTGCGCATGGAATCAAATGCAAATGTCGCCGATGCCATTTCCGTACCGTGGTTTTACAATTCTTCACACGTCGCGCCAACGAATGTTATTTTTGCCATTCCTCTTTCAATTCTTGACCCAGCAGAGTTTGGCACGACAAATGGGCCTACAACTGATGTGCTACAAGACGTTGCCAGCATCGATGCCCTCACTTCCGCAAAGTTCGCCAACCGAATCAGCTGGATCATTGATCCTGAAATTAATCACGTGCTGACTCAAACTGCTCTCGGTGTCAGCAAACCTGAACTAGTGGCCAAAGTCGCTCAACAACTTGCAACTGTTTCGACAACATCTGCAAGTAGTCCATACGGACTTGCAGACCTTGGTGCAATGCAGCGAGCAAAAATGCAGTCAGGTATCTCGGCAAGCATTGTGCAGCCAGCTAACGGATTACCAGTTATCTATCAACCAACTGATGGTGCTATTGACAAGGCAAGCAGTAAGGCATTATCGCGCCGCAATGTGGTTGCACTTGTGGCAAATAGTTCGCTTTCCACCAGTAGGTTGAATACCCTGAACGCCCAGGCACTCTTACATGGCCAACGAGCACTCGTCTTTGATGCAGGCACCTCTGAATGCCTCAAATCCTCAGATGCCGCTCTTGATGTGTTCGACGAAAAAATATGTGTCATGAGCCAAATTGCAATGATGACAGCAGAGTCGCCCTCTGCCTCGCGTTCAGTCGTCGTCCTGGCACCCCTTAACTGGAACATCGGTTCTGTACACCTGGACGGACTACTCGCACAATTTGCACAACAAAACTGGGTAACACTTGGTTCTTGGTCGACACTATTTGCGCAGACTAATTCCCCTGCCAATGTGACATCGAATTCGCAAACACTTTCTGCCCTGCCAATTGCACTGATCAACAATGTAAAAAAGATTGATAGCTACACGCTTCGGCTTCAGCAAGCAATCGCCGATCCAGTTGTCGAAAGTGAATTGAATCGGGTGCGACTCAATGGATATTCCACCCGATGGCGTAACTACTCAATTGCTTCTCGCTATGTTGCCTCAAACGTGGACATCTTGCGAAACATTAACAACCAGATAGTCATTCAGGCAACAAATCGCATCACCACATCAAATGCTCAATCGTCCATCCCCATCACGGTTGCTAACCATTCTGCGTATGACATCGATATCCGTGTGTACCTAATGTCCAGTGCAAGTACGCGAATCACTTCTGACGGTTCGGATCTGACAAAAATTCCACACGGACAAAGAGTCACTGTGGCAGTGCCAATTACTTTGAACGGCACCGGCGCAGTGAAGGTAACGGCTGTACTTCGCACGGCCGATGGCATGGGGATTGGAACGGGTGCCCACCTTGAAATTGCGTCCTCCACGTTCGAGCGACTCGCTCGCGCCTTGGTTGTTGGGGCCTTTGCTTTATTGATTATTTTGGCAATTAGTAACTTTATTCGTCGGAAATCTCGACGTGGCGAGGCAGACTTAGGTGACGAGAGTGTGGGTGAGTGATGTCGACCTTAGCTAGTCAAACCAGTGGGATGGCCGTAGGCACTTTACTCAGCCGTCTTACAGGAATCGTTCGCGATATTGCTCTGGTCGCAGCAATCGGAACTGGTGTTTTTTCCGATTCATATTCGGTAGCCAACAGCGTGCCAAATATTATTTACATACTTATTGCCGGCGGGGCAATCAACGCAGTTTTTGTTCCTGCGTTAGTTCGACACATGAATGACGATGAAGACGCGGGCGCTCGGTTTGCCGATGCGCTGTTAACTATTGTGGGTGTTGTTTTATTCGCAGTTGTACTTGTCACAATGGCATGCGCGCCGTTTATTGCTCACCTCTACGGAACTTCGCAATGGAACGCACAAGATTTTGATGTAGCTACGTATTTTGCTCGATGGTGTTTACCACAAATATTTTTTTATGGCTTATATACACTCGCCTCGCAAGTGCTGAATGCTCGTGGAGTTTTTAAACTCCCGATGTACGCACCCATTGTCAACAATGTCGTTGTCATCACTACTGCAGGTGTGTTCATCGCGATTTCAACAGGCGAGCCGACCTCTGCCACGGTTCTACATCGCGAGTTATTGTTATTGGGTTTTGGCACAACACTCGGTGTAGTCATGCAGGCACTAATTCTCTTGCCCGCACTTGGGAAGGCAGGTTACAACTTCCGGTTGAACTTCCAAGTTCGTGGATCGGGCTTAGGCAAAGTCGGCGACTTAGCCGTATGGACAATCGGATTTGTTTTCGTCAATCAACTGTCTTTTTTGATCATTTCCCGACTCACTACATATGCAAACGTTATTGCAACAAATGCGGCCCTAACTCCGATTGGATTTACGTCGTATCAAAAAGCGCAACTGATGATGATGCTGCCTCACTCCATCATTACTGTTTCCCTGATTACTGCGGTATTACCTCGACTGAGTCGGCAGGCCCATGCTCACGACGATCAAGCATTCGATGAGGAACTTACGCATGCAGTAAGACTTGTAATGGCCCTCATGGTTCCTAGCGCTGCTCTCCTTGTTATTGCAGGTCCACGAATTGGACAATTCCTTTACGGTCATGGCGCGTCTACATTGGCCCAAGGAAATGCCGTTGGATTTATTTCAGCAATGTTTGCACTCGGACTTCCAGCGTTTTCAATTTTCTATGTGCTACTACGCAGTTTTTACGCTCGTGAAAATACCAAGACACCATTCTTTATTAATTTGGCATTTAACGTTTTACACATTGGGATCGGAACAATCTTGTTTTATATGGTCAGCGATGCCTACAAGGTTGCTTCGTTAGCCTTTGCCTACTCACTTGGATACACCGCGGTCTGTCTTTTCACCTGGCGCTTGCTCAGTGGTACCCAAACGGGGTTGAAAGGCGCCGGTCACTTGCGCTTACTAGTTCGACTTTCGGTAGCTACCTTGGTCGCCGCGCTGGTAGCTGAGTTGATAGTGAGAGTGCTTCCATCTAGCAGTTCGCATACGACCGTTGCGCTACTTGAACAATTAGTCATTATGGCCACTGGGTTCATGGGCTCATTTTTTGTGATTGCTCGCATGATGCACATCAATGAAGTCAGTGGCGTTCTGACGACATTAATGCGCGGAAGATCCAGTCAAAAGCCATAAAGTACCTGCACTTGCAGAATTAATGCACCTTGGTGGCCCCTCTAGCAGGAATACTTTGCCCTCATGAGGGGTTGTAATGAGTGCGAAGTTACCCAACTAAACTTAAGTCCTATCGCTATCTACGAAGGAATTCACATGTCACAAGACGTTGCTGACGTCATTATTGTCGGGTCAGGTCCAGCCGGATATACCGCTGCTCTGTACACCGCTCGCGCGCAACTTTCGCCGATTCTGTTTGAGGGTGCGGTCACTGCAGGCGGGGCCTTGATGAACACTACTGAGGTAGAGAATTTCCCAGGATTCCCAGATGGAATTATGGGTCCAGCTTTAATGGAAAATATTCGAGCGCAGGCTGAGAAGTTTGGCGCCAAGCTCATTACAGACGATGTCACGGCAATGGAACTGGCTGGTCCTATTAAGTCAGTAACTGACGGCGAAGGAAATGTTCACAAGGCACATGCTGTCATTTTGGCTACCGGATCGGGATACCGCGAACTGGGTGTGCCGCGCGAAAAGGAACTTTCGGGTCACGGTGTTTCCTGGTGTGCAACATGTGATGGTTTTTTCTTCCGTGATCAGGACATTGCTGTTGTCGGTGGTGGGGATTCGGCCGTTGAAGAGGCCACCTTCTTAACACGATTTGCACGCTCGGTTACTTTGGTTCATCGCCGTGACCAACTACGCGCAAGTAAAATCATGATTACCCGCGCCGAGAATGATCCCAAGATTAATTTTGCTTGGAATAGCGAAGTGGCTGAGCTACATGGCGAACCTAAACTTTCCGGGGTCACTCTGCGCGACACTAAAACAGGTGCAACGCGTGAACTTGCGATTACGGGACTGTTTGTTGCAATCGGACACGACCCACGTTCCGAGCTACTACGTGGTCAAGTCGAACTTGATAATCAGGGCTACGTTCTTACTGGCCATGGAACGCAAACAAACCTTGAAGGCGTCTTTGCCTGTGGCGACCTGGTAGATCACACTTATCGCCAAGCCATCACCGCGGCGGGCTCAGGTTGCGCGGCAGCCCTAGATGCTGAACGCTTCTTGGCGAACTTGCACTCGAACTAGCAACACAGCACGACACTTCAATCTATGCTTAAACAAAGAAATTAGGAGAAATCATGGGTTCAACAATCGCAGTAACGGATGCCAGCTTTAGCGCTGATGTTCTTGGTAGCAGCAAGCCAGTCCTTGTTGACTTTTGGGCTGAATGGTGTGGTCCATGCAAGATGGTTGCTCCAATTCTTGATGAAATTGCCGCCGCACATGGTGACAAGATCACCATTGCAAAGTTAAATGTCGACGAGAACCCAGCCACATCAGCTAATGCTGGCGTGACGTCAATCCCGACGCTGAATGTTTATGTGAACGGCGAAGTTGTAAAGCAGATCATCGGTGCAAAGCCAAAGGCTGCTCTGCTTGCTGACCTCGCTGAGTACCTATAGGTCTTCATGACTGCCGTGATTCTCAAGCACGGCGATTCTGGACCCGGTGTTATTGAGGTTAAGGATCGACTTTCTCGTCTTGGCTTGTTGAGCGTTCCGGCCGAGAACGTAAATGATTTATTTGATGATGCGCTTCGTTCTGCCGTTTTAGTGTTTCAACAAAGTCGGGGTCTCACTGTTGATGGAGTTGTTGGCCCACGCACTTTGCGTCGATTGGAAGAGGCGCGTTGGGCACTGGGCGATCGTGTTTTAAGTTTCACCCCTGGACACATGGTCAGCGGTGAAGATGTTGCTGAATTACAACGACGACTAAATGAACTAGGTTTCGTTCTTGATCGAGTCGATGGAATCTTTGGCAAGCAAACATATGTCGCAATCCGCGAATTCCAGCGCAATGTGGGAATTGATGTGGACGGCATTTGTGGACCCGATGTATTTCGCGCACTGGCCCGTTTAGCACGCACGGTTGCTGGCGGCAATCAATACCATCTGCGCGAACTTGCCGCCCTTGATCCGCATGTTCGCTCTCGGTCAGTTGAAGCATCGGTGATTGTGTTAGATCCGAGCTTTTCTGGCAACAAGCTTTTTGGCAGCGAGGTCACCGAGGCCGAAGTGTGCTGGGATATTGTCTCCCGGCTGGAAGGTCGCCTTTCCGCAGTTGGCGCGTTTGTTATTTTGACCCGTTCGCGTAATGGCCAATCACAGGGTGAACGCGCCAGTGCAGCACTGGCCAACGAACAAAATGCTGACATGACAATTGGCATCAGTATGGATCGAAACAGCAGTTCACAGGCGCAAGGGTGCGCTACGTACTATTTCGGCCACCAGTTTTCACGATCTGCAACTGGCATGCGCCTAGCCGAGCTGATCCAAGAAGAGGTCTCGGGTAGTGGACTATTGGATTGCCATGCACATCCAAAGACGTGGGATTTGCTGCGCCTGACACGGATGCCGGCCGTAAGGGTTGAAGTTGGTTATTCCACCAACGAATACGATTCTGCGTTCCTAAGCGACTCGAAAAACCGAGACCACATCGCCGAACAATTGATGTCAGCTATTTCGCGAATCTTTGCCCCAATTATCGGCTAGTGTGACTTGCGTCACATATTTGCCACACAGGTTATCCCCAGGTCTAAACCTCTACTTGAGCCTTTATTTTAAAGGCTCGCCGAACATTCCCACCCGCGGTGGATCGATGATTTCCACAATGCGTCGCAGGTCCTCGAGAGTAGCAAATTCAATTTGCACTGTGCCTTTCTTTTGACCCAAAAGCACCTTCACGCGCGTATCGAGTCGATCAGACATGCGCTCGCCCAGTTCCGCAAGACCCGGGGCACTTATTGAACCTGACTTCTTTGTTGGCTTCTTAGTTGGGGTACTCAGATCACCAATGGAAACTAGTTCTTCCACAGTTCGAACTGATAGTCCCTCAGCAACGATTCGCTTCGCTAACCGCTCAATGGCTTCGGCGTCCTTGAGGCCTAGCAATGCTCGAGCATGCCCAGCCGAGAGAATTCCGGCAGCAACACGTCGTTGGACACTCGGTGGCAGATTCAACAAACGCAGAGTGTTGGTTATCTGTGGACGTGATCGCCCTAACCGCTTGGCAAGTTCGTCTTGAGTGCAACCGAAGTCCTCAAGGAGTTGCTGGTAGGCAGCTGCTTCTTCAAGTGGCGTCAAGTCAGCGCGGTGCAAGTTCTCAAGCAACGCGTCGCGCAACATGTCATCATCGGCTGTCTCGCGAATGAGCGCCGGAATGCTCTTTAAGCCGGCTTTTTTGGACGCTCGCAGGCGTCGCTCACCGGCGATAAGTTCATAACCCTGATCAGCTTTGCGCACCACAATGGGCTGCAACAATCCGACTTCCTTGATGGAGTGAACCAATTCAGCTAGGGCGTCTTCGTCAAAAACAGTGCGTGGTTGCTGGGCATTTGGTTTGATGCTAGAGATCGGTAGATCTGCAAAAATCAAACCTGCGATTGGCTGTGGGGCTTGATTTGAACCCGGTCCACTTTGTTTGGTGGTTGGTTTCCCAGCCGGGGTTCCTGTCACCTGTTTTTTAGCAGGTGCGCTTGCCTTTGTGGGTGTTTTATCCGTAGTCGCTTTTTTGGCAGCAGGCGCAGATTTCTTGGCAGCCGATGTTCCACGTGAAACATTATTCTCAGGAATGATTGCGCCCAGTCCACGGCCGAGTCCCCTACGTGTTGCCATTACTTGCCTCCATAGTTCTTGCCGCGTTCAGCAATTTCACGAGCTGCTGCCAGGTAGGCAATTGCTCCTGTTGATCCGGGGTCATACGTCATTACCGATTGGCCGTGCGAAGGTGCTTCGGCTACATAAATATTGCGCGGAATGACCGCCTCAAGGACCTTCTTCCCAAAGAAATTGCGAACTTCATCAGCGACTTGAGCCGATAGATTCGTGCTGCCTTGGAACATTGTGAGCAAAATCGTTGAGATTTCTAGGGTTGGATTTAGATTGGTCCGCACTAAATCCACCGTCTGCATGAGTTGCTGGACTCCCTCAAGTGCATAAAATTCGCACTGAATAGGGACCAGGACTTCGGAAACAGCCACTAAGGCATTGACGGTAAGCCGACCAAGGCTAGGTGGGCAGTCAATAAATATGTAGTCCACTTCATTGCTTGCTACATAGGCTTCGATCGCATGTTTCAACAGATAGGGCCACTCAGAGTCGTTTTCAGCGCCCAGCTCGCGTTCGGCACCCGCCAAGTCAATAGTGGCCGGCAGACACTTAAGGGTTTCGAAGCCTTCTGCACTCACGACAAGGTCAGCTATTGCTGCGCCCTCAATTAGTACGTCATAGGTTCCCGGTGTGCCTTCTTCGTGCTCGATGTCTAGCGCGGTTGAGGCATTACCCTGCATATCAAGGTCGATTAATAAAACATTCAGGCCAGATAACGCCATGGTTGCAGCGATATTTACCGCTGTGGTGGTCTTACCAACCCCGCCCTTTTGATTCACAATGGTCATCACTCGGGTACGCGCAGGTGCTGGAAAAGTGCCTTTGAGACCAGTGCGTACATACACGGCGGCCCGCGCCGCAGCCGCCAATGGAGTGTCTTCATCCATCGAAAAGGACATGTGACCTCCTGGTTTCACGTGAAACATTCCGAGTGAATGTTGTGCTCACCCCAAGATTAGGGGAAGAGTCCCAAGATTAGATAGCCACCCTGACAACTGTGGTTAATGGGTCAACGATTCCCTGCCCGCATTGGACGATCTCAGCTGACCTGTTTTTGAGCACTTTTGCTGCTTCGTCAATTTCGCGTTGCGCGGATGATCCCTTCATGGCCAAAATTTCCCCACCATTCTTAACTAGCGGCATCGACCAACTAATCAATTTGGTCATTGGGGCCACCGCCCGAGAGGTAACAACCGAAGCGGTGAGACCTTTCATTTCGTCGGCACGTCCGCGACGGACGTCAACTCGGTCAGCCAATCCAAGATCAGCTACTACTTCATTAAGGAATTCGCAGCGCCGTAGGAGCGGCTCAACCAGCGTCATCTGAATGTCAGGACGCACAATCGCCAAGACCAAACCTGGCAAGCCGGCACCACTGCCGATGTCAATCACGCTGGTTTCTGGCTTAATAAGTTCTTGGACCACTGCACAGTTCGCAATGTGCCGATCCCAGATTCGATCAGCTTCCCGCGGGCCGATAAGCCCACGATCAATCCCAGCGGTTTCCAACCAACGCGCGTAACTTTCCAATCCAGCGACTGCCGCTGGGAAAGAATCGAGGAGAGCTTCGTGTTTCACGTGAAACATTCCATTCTGCTGAGTTGGGTATTGGGGGATTTCTAAATCCTAATGAATCTGCCCTGCTAGATACGTTCTAGCAGGGCAGATTTCCCTTTATTAAGAGGGTTTTACAACTATTCGGCGTTTTGGCTCGTCGCCTTGAGAGACACTGACTGCGCCTGCTTCGCCAACGGCGTCATGGACAATTTTACGTTCGAAAGCGTTCATTGGTTTGAGCTCTACCGGCTCACCAGTCTCGAGTGCAGTCTTGGCTGCATCCTGAGCAACAACAATCAGGCGTTCTCGCACAGCGGCGCGATGACCAGAAATGTCGAGCATCAGTCGTGAACGATCACCGGATTCCCGGGTTACGGCAAGACGAGTGAGTTCCTGGATAGCATCGAGAACTTCACCCTTTTCCCCGACTAGTTGCGCTAGATCGGCGCCCACGATACTGACCATCGCGCGGTCGTTTTCTACGTCCATCTCGATATCACCATCAAGTTCGGCGATGTCCAGGAGTGCTTCTAAATAGTCGGCTGCGATGTCGCCTTCTGCGACGAGTTGCTTTTGACGTTCGCTCATTGTGTTACCTTTCCAGGCTGAAAAATGTGTAGTGGATGGTTTCTAGTGGTGCTAAGAACGCTTCTTTTTGGGCTTCTTTTTGGGCTGCTGGCGATTCATTTTCTCTGGCTCAGCCTCAGCTTGATCGGCGCTTTCAGTTGGGGCATTTCCTTGTCGGATTTGCTTAGCCTCTTGGCGTTTGAGGTACGCCTCATGCGCTGGCGTACCATCTTGAGGACTATTGCGGATTACGTAGAACTGTTGCCCCATGGTCCACACGTTGGTGGTGAACCAGTAAATCAATACGCCAACAGGAAAGTTGATACCTGAGATGGCGAAAATAACTGGAAATACATAGAGCAAGATTTTTTGCTGTTGCACCATCGGGTTGTCCGGGGCCGAGTTTTTCACGATCAGTTGACGCTGTGTGAGGAAGGTTGTGATAGTCATCAAGGCAATTAAAATAACCGTCAGCGTTAAAGTCGCAGTCGGGTTTTCCGTCTCAGCTCGGTGGGTAAATGTGCCATAAATTGGGGCACCAAAAATCTTTGCATTGCGTGCTTGTTCAACCAACTGGTCAGTCATCACACCATACGGATGACTCTTTGCAATGCCCTGAAGTACCCGAAATAGCGCAAAGAAAATAGGGGCCTGAGCAATAATGGGCAAACAGCTCGATAGCGGGTTTGTACCACTTTCTTTGTAGAGTGCTTGCAATTCTTTTGCTTGGCGTTCGCGATCTCCGGCATGCTTCTTTTGAATTTCCTTCACCTTGGGTTGAAGGATTTGCATGTTCCGCTGGCTCTTAATCTGCTTAACAAACAGCGGGATCAAGAAGATACGGATCAGGATTACCAGGAAGACAATGGCCAGGCCCCAGGCCCAGCCGCTGTCTGCAGGGAAGATATTTGACCACAATGCGTGGAAGCTAACAAGAACCCAGCTCACTGCATATTCGAGCCATGTCAAAGGATTAAGTGTCATGCGGCGCTATCCTGCCTATTCTGATTAATTGAAATTTCAACTACTTTGGGTGATCCTGAAATTGTTTTTTTCTCGCGTGTGGGCCAACTGCCAGGTGTGGGAACTTGGTCAACTCCGCCAGCGGACCACGGATTACATCGCAACACTCGATACCCGGTCAATACAAGACCTTTAAGGGCGCCGTGGGTCGTGATTGCTGTGGCTCCGTAATGTGAACAAGATGGGTAGTAGCGGCACACTTGACCGATTCGTGGGCTCAAAGTGAGCTGGTAAATACGAATCAAACCAACCAAGGCAACAACAAGAAGGCGACCGACGGTGCCATTCCATCCGGTTGTCATGGCGCGAACCAAGGTCGTTGGTTTCAGTTTCATAAGGCCGCTGCCTTATTTACTGCCTTATTTACGGCATAGTCAACGCTTTCCAACAGGTCAGCGTAGCTGGCAGATCCGGCTTGCGGAAGAGCCCGCACGACAACATCAGTGCCGGGCTGGAACCTAGAAAGCTCATTGATCATGATGTGGCGCAGTCTACGAGAAGTTTGGTGTCTGACAACTGAATTTCCAACCGCTTTACCGACGGAGAAAGCCACTCGAATCGGGGTATTTGGTTGGGTTCGCACGTGTAAAACCACCAAACGAGACGAGTATTTCTTGCCAAAACGCATAGTTTCGGAGATTTCCGAGGACTTACGCAGCCGTGCCGAAGCCGGAAGCATGCGCGGTGGACGTTATGCCGAGATGCGGGAGCGGCCCTTGGCGCGTCGTGCCGCAAGAATGCCACGGCCAGCGCGGGTGCTCATACGCTCGCGGAAACCGTGAGTCTTTGCGCGACGACGGTTATTTGGCTGAAAAGTACGCTTTGTCATTTGGGACACTCCGAAATAATTATTGGCGACCGATTCGCCATCGGACATCCACGACGCTAGTTCGTGAACATTCGACTAGTGCATATCGATCATGTAGCTAGCCGTACAAAGATACGGGTTAATCCCTGCCTAGGTCAAACGCAGAGTTACCGGCCAGAATCCCTTTAATAACTACATTGTTGTAATTTGTCCACCTTGTGGATAAAACTTGTCAGCGACTATCCACAGGCCGTAGTCTCACTAATCCAACCTGTGGACAACTAGGAGATCTTCATGAGCGACGCACCGGATGCCAGCGCAGCCACAGTTGCCAGCGCAGCCGCAATTGATACCGCAACCACAGTTGATGAGGTTGATCTTAATGATGTGTGGGCCCAGGCTCTTGATTCATTGACAGCCGGAATCCTCACTCAGCAACAACGTTCATTCGTAGCACTCACTCGCCCACTCGGTCTGATTGGTGACACTGCTTTAGTCGCAGCACCAAATGCATTCACCAAAGATTTTCTTGAAGCGCGTTTAAATCCAGTTTTGTGTGACGCACTCACCCAAATCCTTGGTCGTGAAATTCGTTTAGCTGTGACAGTCGATGAAAGCATCGCTCCATACCTTGACGAAGAAGCAACTGACGATGTTGCGGACTCAACTTTTGCAAGTTCCCAAACTCCAGAAAATCATTCCGACCCACAACCGGCACTTCCACCCCAAGGAAGCCGTGGACCAGCACCAGCACCGCGCACTGCTGAAGAAGGAAGCCGACTTAATCCCAAATACACCTTTGATACTTTCGTGCCAGGATCGTCCAATCGTTTTGCGCACGCGGCCGCACGCGCAGTTGCCGAAGCTCCAGCCAAGGCTTACAACCCACTATTTGTTTACGGTGAATCGGGACTCGGTAAAACTCACTTACTACATGCCATCGGTCACTACACCCGAACGTTGTATGCGGGCACAAAGGTTCGTTATGTAAGTAGTGAAGAATTTACCAACGAATTTATTAACTCAATTCGCGACGATAAAGCTAAAGAGTTTCAACGTCGTTACCGTGACATTGATGTTCTGCTTGTTGATGATATTCAATTTCTATCTGGAAAAGTTCAGACTCAAGAAGAGTTTTTCCATACTTTTAATACTTTGTACAACGCAAATAAGCAGATTGTTGTTACCTCTGACTTACCACCAAAACAACTGCAGGGTTTCGAAGACCGCATGAGTTCACGTTTCGAATGGGGATTGATGACTGATGTACAGCCACCCGACTTAGAGACTCGTATCGCGATCTTGCGCAAGAAGTCAGCGCAAGAAGGACTAAGTAGTCCCCCAGAAGTTCTTGAATTTATCGCGTCAAAGATGTCAACAAATATCCGCGAACTTGAAGGTGCTTTAATTCGAATTACTGCGTTTGCAAATTTGAATCGTGCGCCAGTGGACTTAGATCTTGCTGAAGTCGTATTAAAGGATCTGGTCACTGATGCAGCTGGTCCTGAAATTACGTCGAGCTTGATCATGGCGCAGACCGCCGTATATTTTGGGGTCTCTCTGGATGACTTAACCGGTGCTAGTCGAAGCCGGGTTCTGGTAACTGCCCGCCAGATTGCCATGTATTTATGTCGAGAGCTCACTGATTTATCGCTGCCAAAAATTGGACAGCAATTCGGTGGCCGTGACCATACGACCGTTATGCACGCTGATCGTAAAGTGCGACAGTTAATCGCTGAGCGTCGGAGTTTGTACAACCAGGTAGCTGATCTCACGGCTCGAATTAAGGCGCAGTCGCGTCAAAGTTAGCCAAAGACGTTCAGCGCCATTTGCCCGCGTACTTATGTCACTTTTAACCCATAGGTATTCAATATGCACAGTGTGGACAAGCTGGGGATATCTTTTCTATTTAAATCAGAGTTTTTTGGCCATTGTGTGAACAAGTTCTTAATAACACTGTCTATATCCACACTTACTTGTGGATAACTGTGGATAAGTAGTTGAGGCTTGTAGAACTGGGTATTTAGACCGTTTTTATCCACCTAGTTATACACAAGTAAAATCCTTATACTTAAAGGAATATATAGGGTTATCCACAGTATCCACACATGCTACTACGACTACTAAAGATATATCTGATTTGGTCCATTGACCTATGAATCTGGCCAACCTATGGATAACTCTTAGGAAAACTCATGGGCACCGGGTTTTTGGTGACACTTTATGGGTAATTGGTTGTGGGTAGTTGGTTGTGAGTAATTGTTAGATAAGCGTCATACACCAGTGGCACTATAGGTTGACGGCTTAGCAATTCAATAACGCAAGAATTAATGCCGCCAGACTTAATGCCGCCAGACTTAACGACATAAAAATTTAACAACACGCAAAAATTGACCGCACTGTGAACTTTCCTGTGGGAACAAGATAAGTTTCAGGTCAAAGAGTAGATAAAACTAAGGCACTAGAGGGTGAGTAATTCATGAAGTTCCAAGTCGACCGTGATCTTATGGCTGATGCGGTGTCGTGGGCTTCTCGCACTTTACCGAGTAAATCTACTCAACCATTGTTAACCGGCCTACACATTGTTGCCTCGGCCGACGGACTTACCTTGTCGGGTTCAGATGCTGATGTGAGTGCACGTGCTCACGTAGCTGCCACCGTTATTGAGCCAGGGACAGTTTTAGTGCCAGGTCGACTTCTTGCCGACATCACCAAATCTCTGCCCAGCTCCTCAACTATCGACATCGCAGTTGAAGGATCACGTACAAAAATTACTTGCGGGCGTTCATCGTTCACAATTCCAACAATGCCGGTTGCTGAATACCCACCACTCCCAACGATGCCTGATGCAAGTGGAACAGTTTCTGGATCAGTTTTAGCGAACGCAGTTTCACAAGTAGTTATTGCTGCATCACGCGATGAAACTTTGCCGGCATTCACTGGAATAAAAGTTGATGTTGATGGTTCAACAATCACACTTGCTGCAACAGATCGTTACCGGCTTGCTGTTCGTGAATTACAATGGAGTCCGGCAAGTCCATCACTTGAGACTCATGCTCTAGTCCCTGCAAAATTTCTTTCTGAATCTGCAAAATCACTAGCGGCCGGTGAGCAAGTGACGTTGGCACTCACTGGTGTAAATGAAAGCTTGGTAGGTATTGAAGGTCAAGGTCGGCAAACTACCAGCAGGATGCTCGCCGCAGATTTTCCAAAGTACCGGACCTTGCTTCCAACAGAATCTACGTCAATTGCACAAATAAATACTCATGCACTAATTGATGCTGTTAAACGCGTCGCACTTGTACTGGAGCGTGAGATTCCGGTGCGTGTTCAGTTCACAAAAAACGAAGCCATTGTGCGTGGTGGTGGGTCGACTGGTGAACTTGCTGAAGCTGAAGCATTTGTTGAGTGCGCACTAACAGGTGATGACATTACGATCGCTTTCAATCACCAATATCTTTTGGATGGCCTCAACGCCATTGATGCCGCCACTGCAGTCATATCGATGACAACCTCAATTCGACCGGCGGTGATCACTGGTGCTGATGATGTTGATGCAACACCGGATGACACGTTTAAATATTTGCTTATGCCAATTCGTCAATAGCTTGCTAGAAAAACGAGCGTTGCCGAATGCGGATTACATCACTGTCTCTCAACGACTTCCGTAATCACGCACATCTGAATCTAGATTTCACTCCAGGCACAACAACAATCATTGGTCGCAACGGTCTAGGGAAAACCAACATCGTTGAAGCTGTGAACTACCTAGCAACACTTGGTAGCCACCGAGTTTCTCAAGATATTCCAATGATTCGATCAGGACTCACGCAGGCAAACATTGCAGCGCAGATTTCAAAACACGATCGCTCGGCCAGCATAGACATCACAATAAACTCTGTCGGATCAAATCAAGTCTTACTTAACGGCAGTCAACTAACTCGACCAAGGGATCTACTTGGGCTAGTTCATACAATTATTTTCGCTCCCGAAGACCTAGAACTTGTCAAAGGCGATCCAAGTTCACGGCGTAAATATGTTGATGATTTTAGTGTGCAATTAACACCACGATTTGCTGGCGTCAAACAAGAATTTGAGCGGGTACTTAAGCAACGTAATAGTTTGCTCAAATCAAATGGGCGACGTGGACTATCTGTTGAAGCCAAAAATACTTTAGAAACATGGAACGAGTTGTATGTGTCAGCGGCAGCAGATGTTGTTGAACAACGGCTTGCAGCACTGCAACTATTGACTGAATTAATTACCGAACATGGCCAGATGTTGAGTGGCAATACTGAACCGCTGCGTGTCGATTATTCATCAACATGGTTACTGCCGGAAAGTAACTCACGGGAAGAGATAGTTAAAAATTTAACGGACGAGTTAGCTCGGCGATTAAATGATGAAGTAGAGCGCGCGATGACTCTTGTTGGCCCACATCGCGATGATCTTAAAGTCACACTTAGTGACATGCCAGCCAAGGGTTATGCATCCCATGGCCAATCTTGGTCTATTGCCTTAGCGATGAGGTTGGCGACATTTGATGTACTGCGTCAACACGATGACGATCCGATCCTGATTCTGGATGATGTGTTTGCTGAACTTGATGAGAAACGACGAACCCGGTTGGCCGGAGCTGTTGGTGGGGTAGAGCAAACTTTAATCACCGCGGCTGTTCAGGCCGATGTGCCGGGGGACCTAGACGCGGCGGTGCTGCTGTTAGAGAATGTGTCACATGGCGCTTAATAGAGAACAGCAAGAATTTCTTGCCTCGCTTCTTGCCCGTGCGCGCACCCGAGTTTCTTCAGTTCCCACCACGGTGCGCCGCCGAAGCGTTAACTATTTTGACGAAGCACGAAGTGGAGCTGGCCCAGATGAACGCGATCCAGCGACGCTGGCAGGACTTATTAATCGATTCGTCATCAATAAGGGCTGGGATTTGAGTATTGCGGCAGGCCGGTTGCGCTCGAGTTGGCCCGAGTTGATTGGTTCCGATGTTGCCGATCACGTCGCAATTGAGAGTTTTGAACTCGATCCAAGCGGTAATTCTGGGGTGCTAATCCTGCGCGCCGACTCAACGGCTTGGGCCACCCAAATCCGGCTCCTCTTGCCGACGGTTTCAACCCGATTGGACCAAGAAATGGGCGTAGGACGGGTCAGTGAAATTAAGGTTCTTGGACCCACCGCCCCGAGCTGGAAACACGGTTCACGTAGCGTCCCAGGACGGGGTCCAAGAGACACGTACGGGTAGCACCCGACCCCCTATAAGTCGCACCAACAGGGTAGGATTGGAAGCAATCCAACAGTGCAAAAAACACCGATATTTCTGTGTATTTCACTGATTTCTACACCCTCACAGGGGAGGCCAATAAGTGTCGTATGACGCCAGTGCGATCCAAGTCCTAGAGGGCCTAGACGCGGTTCGTAAACGACCCGGAATGTACATCGGCTCAACCGGTGAACGAGGCCTTCATCACTTGGTTTATGAAGTCGTAGATAACTCAGTTGACGAGGCTCTTGCGGGCTATTGCACGCACATCGACGTGACAATTCTTGCCGATGGCGGCGTGCGTGTTATCGACAACGGCCGCGGTATTCCGGTAGATATTGTCCCCTCTGAAGGTAAGCCGGCAGTAGAAGTTGTGCTTACTGTGTTGCATGCTGGTGGAAAGTTTGGCGGCGGCGGTTACTCAGTCTCGGGCGGTCTGCACGGTGTAGGTGTTTCCGTAGTGAACGCTTTATCAACAAATGTCGATGTTGAAGTTCGTCGTGATGGTGCTCTGTACCACCAGTCATACAAGTACGGCGTTCCTGTTGCTCCGCTGGCAAAGTCAGGTAAGTCCGACGCCACTGGCACAACCGTGACATTTTGGGCCGATGGTGGAATTTTTGAGACAACAACTTACGATTTTGAAACATTGTCACGCCGCTTCCAAGAAATGGCATTCCTTAACCGTGGGCTCACGCTGAATCTGACGGACGAGCGTGCTGTTGTCATCCCAACGGATGAAGAAGGCAATCCAACGGATGATGCGCCAGCTCAACGATCAGTGTCGTACAAATATGACGGCGGCATCGCTGATTTTGTGCGTCACATAAATTCACGTAAATCACCTATCCATGGCGATGTTATTGAATTTTTTGCTGAAGACGAGTCACGCGGGCTCAGCCTTGAAGTTGCAATGCAGTGGAACGATACGTATTCAGAATCAGTTTTCACTTTCGCAAACACAATCAACACCATTGAAGGTGGAACTCACGAAGAGGGTTACCGTGCCGCACTAACAACATTGGTTAACAAGTTTGCCCGTGACTGGAACATCCTTAAAGAAAAAGATACCAATCTTTCTGGCGAAGATGTACGCGAGGGCCTCACTGCAATTGTTTCAATAAAACTCCGTGAGCCACAATTCGAAGGTCAAACAAAAACAAAACTTGGTAACACCGAAGCAAAAACTTTTGTTCAGAAAGTTGTCAATGAACAACTCGCAGAATGGCTGGAGAAGAATCCAGCACAAGGTAAAGATATTGCGCGCAAATCTGTAAATGCAGCAACGGCTCGGATGGCTGCGCGTAAGGCCCGTGACTTGGCGCGTAACCGCAAGGGATTACTTGGAAGCAGCGGATTGCCAGGCAAGCTTAAAGACTGTTCCAGCAACGAACCCGAAGAGTGCGAAGTATTTATTGTCGAAGGTGACTCAGCCGGTGGTTCAGCTGGTCAAGGCCGCGATCCACGTATTCAAGCAATCTTGCCTATTCGCGGAAAAATTCTTAACGTAGAAAAGACTCGTATCGATAAAGTTTTGGCAAACACTGAAGTTCAGTCGCTAATTTCTGCTTTCGGTACAGGTATTCAAGATGAATACGACATCAACAAACTGCGCTATCACAAAGTTGTATTGATGGCCGATGCTGATGTTGATGGCCAACATATCCGTACGCTGCTTTTGACATTCCTGTTCCGCTACATGCGTCCGCTCGTTGATGGCGGATTTGTTTACCTAGCACAACCACCGTTGTATAAAATTAAATGGTCGCGTGAAGCACCTGACTATGCATACAGCGATCGTCAGCGTGATGAAATTGTTGAAGCGGGTCTATCTGGCGGCAAGAAGCTGCGTCAGGAAGATATTCAACGCTACAAGGGACTCGGCGAAATGAATGCTGAAGAACTGTGGGAAACCACGATGGATCCCACTCGTCGAGTTTTACTGCAGGTATCAGTAGAAGACGCATTCCTTGCTGATCAAATGTTTACAACACTCATGGGCGAAGACGTAGAGAGTCGCCGTAACTTTATTCAGCGCAACGCGCACGACGTACGTTTCTTGGACATCTAATGACTGACATACAAAACGACCACATTGAAGTTGTTGATCTCAACGTAGAGATGCAACGCTCGTACCTCGACTATGCGATGAGCGTTATTGTGTCTCGAGCACTGCCCGACGTTCGTGATGGTCTCAAGCCAGTTCATCGCCGGGTGCTTTATGCAATGTATGACGGCGGCTATCGTCCTGATCGTGCGTTCAATAAGAGCGCCCGCGTAGTTGGCGAAGTTATGGGTCAGTACCACCCACATGGCGATAGCGCCATCTATGACACCTTGGTGCGCCTTACCCAAAAGTGGTCCCTGCGTTATCCCTTGGCACAAGGACAGGGAAACTTTGGCTCACCCGGTAATGACTCACCGGCTGCGGCGCGTTACACCGAAGTTCGTATGTCACCGCTGTCGATGGAAATGGTTCGCGACATCGATCAAGACACTGTTGATTTTGTTCCGAACTATGACGGTAAGAATCTTGAACCAACCGTGTTGCCAAGTAGATTCCCGAACCTTCTTGTTAATGGATCATCAGGTATTGCCGTCGGCATGGCGACTAACATCCCGCCACACAACCTCACTGAAGTTGCTGCAGGTGTCCAGTGGGCTCTTGCCAATCCCGATGCAGCTAAGGATGAATTACTTGAAGCATTGATGGAACGGATTTCCGGACCGGACTTCCCAACCGGAGCACTCATCGTTGGGCGTCGCGGAATTCAGGATGCGTACCGCACAGGTCGCGGATCAATCACTATGCGCGCGGTCACAGAAATAACCGAGGATAAGCGCGGCCGAACCGTCATTGTGATTACCGAGCTGCCCTACCAGGTCAATCCGGATAATTTAGTGGTCCGAATTGCTGAACTTCATGATCAAGGAAAGATCACCGGCATCGCTGACATCGTGGATGAAAGTTCCTCACGTACGGGTATGCGCCTTGTCATCGTTTTGAAGCGTGACGCCGTTGCCAAGGTTGTGTTAAATAACCTGTTCAAGTACACCCAAATGCAAGATAATTTCGGCGCAAACATGCTTGCACTTGTTGACGGTGTCCCACGCACATTGACCCTGGATGCGTTTGTTACTAATTGGATTGCACACCAAATCGAAGTGATTCAGCGTCGTACGGCATACCGTCTACGTATCGCTGAAGAGCGCGTACATATTTTGATTGGCCTACTCAAGGCCATCGATCGAATTGATGATGTCATTGCATTGATTCGGGCATCAGAATCTGCCTCGGTTGCACAAGCCGGCTTGATGACTTTGCTGGACATTGATGAAATTCAGGCACAAGCAATTCTTGATATGCAGCTTCGTAAGTTGGCTGCTCTCGAACGCAATGAACTTCAAGCTCAGCATGACAAATTGATGGCAGAAATTGCTGACTACAAAGATATTCTTGCGAATCCAACGCGCCAGCGCCAGATTGTGAGTGACGAACTCACTGAAGTTGTTAATAAGTTTGGTGACGAGCGGGTCAGCACAATTATTGCTGATGAACACGATGTCAACAATGAAGATTTGATTGCTGAAGAGGCAATTGTTGTGACGTTGACTGCTGATGGCTACGCAAAGCGCACCAAGGCTGCGCTTTACCGTGCGCAACATCGTGGTGGACGCGGCGTCAAGGGTGCAGCACTCAAACAAGATGACGTCGTGGCGCATTTCTTTGTCACTACAACCCATCACTGGATTTTGTTCTTTACCAGCAAGGGCCGAGTGTTCCGCGTCAAGGGTTACGAACTCCCTGATGCTGGCCGCGACGCACGCGGTCAACACGTGGCCAACTTGTTGCAACTTGGTCCTGATGAAAGCGTGACTCAGGTTCTTGATCTACGTGATTATGAACAGTCGCCATATTTGGTGCTGGCAACAAAAAATGGTGTGGTCAAGAAAACCAAGTTGACGGAATACGACTCTCCACGAAGTACAGGTTTAATCGCGATTAATTTGCGTGAAGATGATTCACTAGTGTCGGCACAACTCGTTTCCGATACGGACGATCTCATGTTGGTTTCAAAGAATGGTTATTCCGTGCGGTTTAACTCAGGTGACGACACACTTCGTCCAATGGGACGATCTGCAGGCGGCGTTATCGGTATGCGCTTCAAATCAGATGATGATTATTTGCTGTCGCTTGATGTGGCGGCTCCCGGTTCATTCCTTGTGACCGTGACCGAAGGTGGTTGGGCAAAGCGCACTGCAATTACCGAATGGAACACTAAGGGTCGAGGCACTCAGGGTGTTCGTGCTATGAAGCTCGAGGAACGACGCGGTGGACTAGCAGGTGCGTTGGTCTGCGACGCCAGTGATGAAATTTTTGGTATCGCAAGTAATGGTGTGGTCATTCGTACGAGTGTCGAGGGAATCCGCGCGGCTGGTCGAGACACCATGGGCGTTGTCTTCATGCGCGTAGGCGACGATGAACAAGTAGTTGCAGTGGCTCGTTCATCTGCGGCTATGGTTGCGGCACTTGAGGAACTTGATTTGGCTGATGAGGAAACACAGATTCTTGCCAATGAGGACGATTCAGTCGTAGCGCCAGAAGAAGCGACAATTGACCAAGCAGAGGAAAGCGGCGAATAGCCGTGGCACCTTCTTCGCAAGCAAACGACAGTCACGAGGGAAGTGTCAGGCGGCTGCACCTGACGCATTTGGATCCGTGGTCAGTGGCAAAATCAGCTTTCATGTTGGGCGTTACCTTGGCAGCGGTAACAATTGTGGCGACTGTTGCGTTGTGGTTAATGTTGTCGGCTGCTGGAGTTTTTGATGCAATTACTGGGATTTTTCGTGAAGTGTCGAGCACATCAGCGAGCGTAAATTTCTTGTCGTTAGGTCGCCTTGTTGGGCTTTCCATGGTTATTTCTGCCATTGAAATAGTGCTTCTCAGCGTGCTGGCCACGATTTTCGCAGTGCTATATAACTTAAGCGTCGGCTTTACCGGCGGCATCGAAGTAACACTCACTGACCGTTCCGAGTAACCCATTTTGGGGCTTGGCGGAATTTGAGGTAATCTACAAGTCCGCAAGAAATCTTAAAAAATCGAATATTTGCAAGGGTCTGACGTTTTACGTCGTGGTTCCTTGCGCAAGGGCCCATAGCTCACCGTGGTTAGGGTCCTGGGCAAGGAAGACACCGATGGGACTGTGAAACCATCGACACAACTGAATAAGAAAGTTCAAGGGCCCATAGCTCAGCTTGGTTATGGTCCTGGGCAAGGAAGACACCGATGGGACTGTGAAACCATCGACACAACTGAATAAGAAAGTTCAAGGGCCCATAGCTCAGCTTGGTTAGAGCGCTTCCCTGATAAGGAAGAGGTCGATGGTTCAAGTCCATCTGGGCCCACGGTTGTTATCCCGAAAGGAAAACCACATGAAGAAATTTTTGTCATCAGTTCTGCTGGCGGTAGTTGGTCTTGCGATCTATAACCGGATTATGGGGCAAAAAGCCGAACAGGAATTGTGGACTGAGGCCACTTCAGAGTAGTTTTGTCACACGGGTTTTCAACGACCTGGGGAATTAGCTCAATTGGTAGAGCACTGCCTTTGCAAGGCAGGGGTTAGGGGTTCGAGTCCCCTATTCTCCACAAATAAAGTGAGGGTAGGAAACTACCCTCACTTTATTTTTGCGTGGGAAGTATCCAGCAACAACTTATGTTCAAAGACTTGATGGGATAACTCAGTGAGCAACCAAGTAAAGCCACGCGGCGGGTACGTCAACCGGTTCTTGGTGGGCAGCGCGCTTAATTCCCTCGGCAGTGGACTCACATTGCCAATCCTTGTTGTGTTCTTACATCAAATGCACGGGGTTTCTATAGCCACTGCCTCGTTTGTTTTAGCCTGGATGTCAATAGTTGGGTTGGCGTTTGCAGGCGTTATTGGTTACCTAGTCGACCACTATGGGCCAAAGCCAATCTTGCTGGGATCTATTTTGTTGCAGGCAGTTGGCGTAGCTGCTTGGTCAATAGTGCACAGCGTTCTTAGTATTTTTCTCGTTGCAGCAGTCGTATCAGTCGGTCAAGCAGGGACGTGGCCGCCACAAACAACTTTGATGGCGCGAATGGTTTCAGAAGATGATCGCCAGAGATTCTTTGGTCTGCAATTTATGATGCTGAACTTGGGACTTGGTGTTGGCGGCTTACTCAGCGCGCTGATTGTCGACGTTAATGATCCAAGTAGTTTTACTCGACTCTTTCTTTTTGATGCGATGTCATTTTGTGTCTATTTCGGCATCGTGCTCACTATGCGTGGAGTCGGAAATCAAATTGAACGCACGCAAGAGGAAAAAGATTCTGATGGCGGGTATCGAGAGGTGGTGCGTGATTCGCGTTTTATGCGTCTAGCGTTTGCAAAGTTCTTTTTGATGCTGTGTGGTTATGCATCATTGGATGCTGGTCTGCCGGCGTTACTGACTACATACGGCGGCTTGTCAGTCAAGATGCTCGGACCAATCTGGGCCTTCAACACAGCAGTAATTGTGGTCGGTCAAGTATTTGTGATTAATCGACTTGTCGGCCGTAGTCGCACCAAACTTCTCACAATCGTCGCTGTTCTGTTTGCTGCGTCGTGGATTGTGGTGGGCGTGGGAATGAATTACCCGAGTGTGACTTTTGCATTGGCAGCATTTGGGATGGTCATTTTCGCGTTTGGTGAAATGATTTGGTCTGCGGTTGGGCCAACGCTTACTAACGAGCTTGCCCCTGAACATTTACGTGGACGCTACAACGCGGTTGACGGATTGACTTGGGTAGCTGCAGGCGCATTGGGCCCGATCATCTCCGGTTTGATGCTTGAGCACGCTTGGTACCAACAGTGGATTGCATTGATTGTGGGTGGATTAGTTGTTGCTGGATGGCTGAGCACGCGCCTTCGCCACCACCTGAGTTCAGAGCAGGACGGGCTGGTCGCCCTCGATGCGGGGTAAAGCAAAATATATTTTTTGCACACAGGGTGTGCACAGAAAATCCCAATAAAATCAAGGGAATTTTGCCTAAATAGCTTCAACTACACAGGTTGTCCCCAACGCAATACCCAATAGATACGGGGTTTTCCCCACTTTGTCCCCATAGTTATCCACAGGGACGATTGTCCATGTCAGCGTTGACCTTTACAGTCAAAGAGTTAGAAAGCACCTGAAATTCAGGACAATTTTCCTCGACAAATGCACAACAAATGTGCGCCACGTACAAGAACTTTTTCATAAACAACGAAAGGTGAGATTGCCGTAATGAGCGTTGCAGAATTTCCACGAAATGCTCAAGACAATCAAACACTTGTTCCACCACAAGATCTTGCCTCCGAACAGTCCGTACTCGGGGCGATGCTATTAAGTAAAGATGCAATCGCCGACGTTATTGAAACTCTGCGCGAAGTCGATTTCTACAAACCCGCACATGCAACTATTTATGGCGCAATTTTGGACATCTACGGTCGTGGCGAACCAGCCGACGCAATCACAATCTCTAACTACTTAACGAAGCAAGGTGCACTTTCAAATGTTGGTGGCGCTGCATACCTGCACACACTCGTAGCGAGTGTCCCGACGGCAGCAAATGCTTCTTATTACGCACGCATTGTTACTGAAAGCGCAATTCTTCGTCGCCTTGTCGAAGCCGGCACACGTATCGCGCAAATGGGTTATAGCGGAGATGCGGAAGTTGATTTACTTGTTGATCGCGCTCAAGCAGAAGTTTATGAAGTAACTTCCCGTCGCACCTCTGAAGACTATGCACCGCTTTCGGAAATCATGCCCATCACGTTGGAAGAGATTGAAGCTATCGAAAGTCACGGCGGGGCAATGTCAGGGGTACCTACTGGCTTTGCACGTCTCGATGAAGTTACCCACGGTCTTCACGGCGGACAGTTTGTGATTGTTGCAGCGCGACCAGCAATGGGTAAGTCAACACTTGGACTTGACCTTGCTCGTTCGGCAAGTATTAAAAATGGTATGACCTCAGCAATTTTTTCACTTGAAATGAGCCGCAACGAAATTGTCATGCGACTACTCAGCGCTGAAGCGAGCGTTGCACTCAATCACATGCGGGCCGGAACTTTGGGTGAAGCCGATTGGGATCGTTTAGCAAAAAAGATGGGGCAAGTTAGTGAGGCGCCATTATTTATCGATGATTCGCCAAACATGACGATGATGGAGATCCGCGCCAAGGCTCGTCGACTCAAGCAACGGTTTGATTTGAAGTTGTTGATTATTGATTACCTACAGTTGATGTCCAGTGGCCGTAAAGTTGAAAGCCGCCAAGTCGAAGTTTCCGAGTTCTCCCGATCCTTGAAGTTGCTTGCAAAGGAACTAGACATTCCGGTTGTGGCATTAAGTCAGTTGAACCGTGGCGCCGAACAACGCCAAGATAAGCGCCCAATGCTTTCTGATCTGCGTGAATCTGGCTCGCTGGAACAAGATGCTGACATGGTTATTTTGTTGCACCGCGAAGATGCCTACGAGCGCGAGTCAGCCCGCGCAGGTGAAGCTGATTTCATTCTGGCCAAACATCGCAACGGTCCGACTGACACCATAAGCGTGGCATTCCAAGGGCACTACAGTCGCTTCGCCGACATGGCGAGTATCTAAGGCACAATTGTTCTAGGTTTAATTGTCACTTAGGAGCATCCGTGTCCACCACTGGAACAGTCATTAATCGTGCGCGTCTAGCAGAGCTGCTCATCGGTGAACGTCAGACGTACGCGCAGAACAATCCAAAGTCAGCAGCACTCTATGCCGAAGCAGGAAATCTATTCGGTGGCGTCCCTATGACGTGGATGAACAAATGGTCTGGTGGCTTTCCCCTTTATTTGGAAACAGCTCATGGCAATCGCATCACTGATATCGATGGACACACTTACATTGATTTTGCGCTGGGGGATACAGGGGCGATGGCCGGCCATTCGCCAGATGCGAGCACAAAAGCGATTGTGCAGCGCATGGTGGATCAGGGTGGTATCACCACAATGCTCCCGACAGCAGATGCGCAATGGGTAGGTGCAGAACTGACTCGCCGCTTTGGTTTGCCACTGTGGTCTTTTACTCTGACCGCAACCGATGCCAATCGTTGGGCTATCCGCCTGGCCCGTCTGGCAACGGGTAAATCTAAGATTTTGGTCTTTGCTTACTGCTATCACGGCTCAGTCGATGAAGCTTTCGCTGTTCCAGGGCCAGACGGAACGGCTGTGGCTCGCTCAGGCAACGTGGCGCCGCCGGTGCCATTAGCTGAAACAACGCGAGTTGTTGAATTCAATGATCTAGGAGCTGTCGAGCGCGCATTGGCTCATGGTGATGTTGCTGCAATTTTGACTGAGCCCGCACTCACAAATATTGGGATTGTCTTGCCCGAGCCTGGATTTCTTGCTGGTCTGCGCGAACTTGCAACAAAGTATGGTGCGCTGTTGATGATTGACGAGACGCACACAATTTCTGCTGGTCCCGGTGGAATGACGAAACGTGATGGGCTCAAACCAGATATTTTTATTATCGGCAAATCAATCGGAGCTGGAATTCCCTCCGGTGCGTACGGACTCACATACGAAGTAGCCGAAGCAATCCAGTCACATCGCGAGGCAGACCTTATTGATGTGGGTGGTGTCGGTGGGACACTTGCCGGAAACTCGCTGTCAATGGCAGCGATGAAAGCAACTCTGGGCGAGGTTCTCACTGACCAAGCTTTTGATGAGATGATTTCGCTGTGTACCGAGTACACCAGTGACGTAAATGAAATCCTGAGTCGCTACGACGTGCCGTGGAGTATCTCCCAATTGGGCGCACGAGCAGAATATCGTTTTACGAGTCCAGCGCCTATCAATGGTTCAGATTCAGCGGAAAACAGCGATGACGAACTTGATGAGTTCATGCACCTGTTTATGTGTAATCGCGGCATCCTGATGACGCCATTCCACAACATGGCCCTGATGTGTCCCTCGACATCGCGCGACGATGTAAAACGACATACTGGACTTTTTGAATTGGCTATTAAAGAACTAGTTTCTGGATAAGCAATAAAGTAAGAGCGTGACCCTTCGACGACGTTTACAAATCTTGGTTACCATGCTGGCCGTTGCTGGCGTGCTTTCGAGTTACTGGGTATTTCGCCTGAATGTTAGACATTTAAAACTAAATGAAGGTTCACCGTCGGGCACACTCTTCAGCGACATTCTTGGCGCGTTTATAAGCGCAGCTCTCGTACTCATCGGCGTTGTGGTGCTGGTGTGGTTTTATCTTGAGCGGTATGTCATCAGTCCACTTGAAGCGCTTCGAAACGAATTACGCAGCGTGGCAAACGGGAACATCCATCAAGTGATTAAAATTGCCAAGCCCGTAGAAATTTCGCGAGCTGCACAAGATGCTGAAAATATGAGACGCCGCCTGGTCGCACAAATAGATCGCACCCGCCAGGCTGAACAAGGGATTGCTGATAATGCACCGCTGGTCAAACATGTTCGTGGCGCGCTTACCGCGACAAAATTAGTTGGCATCCATCCCAACCTAGATGTAACTGGATTTACCCGACCTGCAGTTGGCATGATTGCGGGCGACTGGTGGGATTGTGTTGATGTACCTGATGGCATTGCCATTGCACTGGTAGATGTTATGGGTCATGGACCCGAAGCCGGTGTCACTGGATTGCAAATTAAATCTGTCCTCAATGCTGGGCTCGCTAGCGGACTGCCAATTGGTCAGCTCCTTCGCCGAATCTCAAATGACCTTTCATCAGTTGAATCTTTGCTGGCAAGTGCGTTTGTTGCTGTGATACCGGATGATAAAGGTCAACCTATGACGTGGATTAATGCTGGCCATCCGGCTGCGTTACTCCAAACCCGAGCCGGTATTCAGCAATTAGGAAGTACCGGACCGGTCCTAGGAGCATTGGGAAATGACTGGGTGCAACATGCCACCGTACTCCCGAGCGGCAGCAGGCTTGTCGTGGTTTCGGATGGTCTGATCGAGTCGCGAGACTCAAGTGGCTACGAGCTGGGGTTACTAGGACTTGAAAATATTGTGAAACAAATACCCACTGAGTCCCACGCGCAGGAAATCTGCGATCAGATTTTAAATTCCACCCGTGAAGTGAGTTCAACGTGGCAAAAGGATGACGTCACAGTACTCACCGTTGCGCGTAGGCTCAGTCCGTGACCAATCAACCTCGTGTGAGACCGGCTATCAGTGAATTACCTGAATACAAGGCGGGCAAGAAAGTGGCGGGCAAAGGTGACTTAGCGCCGTTCAAACTGTCGAGCAATGAAAACCCGTACGCACCGCTGCCTTCGGTGCTTTCAGCAATCTCACAAGCGGCCGATGACATTCATCGCTACCCGGACCCTTTTAGTGCATCACTCGTGGCCGCTTTGGCGAAACGCTTTGCAGTCCAGCCGGAGCAAATTGGTGTTGGTACGGGTTCGGTTGGTGTTTGCCAACAAATTGTTCAGTCCACATGTGATGCGGGTGATGAAGTTATATTCGCCTGGCGTTCTTTTGAGGCTTATCCAATTATTGCCAAGATTGCTGGGGCAGTCTCGGTGCAAGTTCCACTTCGCAGCGATGGCCGACACGACCTTGATGCAATGTTGTCAGCAATCACTGATCGAACTCGACTGATATTTGTATGTACACCAAATAATCCAACAGGCACAATCGTCACTCAAGCGGATTTGGATCAATTCTTAGCGAAGGTACCTGCGCACATCCTTGTTGTTGTTGATGAAGCGTACGTTGAATTCAACCGCGATGATTCTGCGGTAGATGGAATGAAGTGCTTTCGCGATTATAAAAATGTTGGCGTACTGCGCACATTCTCGAAGGCTTACGGCCTAGCAGCTTTACGAGTCGGATTCTTTATTGGTCCAGCAAACATTGCTCAAGCAGTTCGGATGACTGCAGTTCCATTTGGGGTGTCCTCGATTGCTGAGGCTGCGGCAGTCGCATCGTTGGCCGCCGAAGATGAGCTGCTCGCTCGAGTGAACGACATTGTTGAACGACGAGAGTGGTTTACGGCTGGCTTGGATGAATTAGGTTTCAGTTATTTACCCAGCCAGGCAAACTTTGTCTGGTTACCGATGGGGAAGCGCACTCAGGAATTCGCTGAATTGTGCGAGCAGCAGGCTGTATCGGTGCGCCCATTCTTCAACGAGGGAATCCGAATTTCAATAGGTGAACGCGAACCACTTGAACGTATCTTGAACTTACTTAAGCAGTTTGACTCGTAGGGGTTTCTGCCCGAACGACCAGGGCAACACTTGCAATAACCAACGTTCCACCGATGAGGATTGTTGTCGTGAGCTTTTCATGGAACAACAGCATGCTCAGTCCAACTGCAACTACTGGATTGACATAGGCGTACGTAGAAACAAGTGAGATTGGTGCGTTCCCTAGCAACCAAGTAAAAGTTGTGTAACCCACGAGCGAGCCAATGATGACAAGATATAGCCAGCCAAGTTTGGAACGGGATGATGCATCCAAAAGTGCGGAAAAAGATTCATGGCGCACGCTACCAACGATGAACAGAACGATACTTGCAATCAACATCTCATACGTACTTAGCACCAACGGATTCTTTGGAGTATCAAGGCGTGGAGTGATGAATGAACCAAAGGCCCAACTAATGTTCCCCAGAAGGATCATGAACATCCAAAAGTTCACGTTCATACCTTCGGAATGTGGCCGAGCAACGGTATGACCAGGTAACAGAATCAAGCCAATGCCGATAAATCCAGTGACTAAGCCAAGGATTGTTTTTAGACTTGGCCGGTCATTTGTCACTGTGCGAAAGAATGCAGTCCATAGTGGCATTGCCGCGACTATCAAGGAACTCACACCGACGGGGACTACTTTTTCAGCGATAGAAAGATTGCCAAGACCAGCTGCCAACAGCAAGGTGCCTAACGTTGTTGCGCTGACCAGATGTCGAGGCGTAATGCGTAATTCGCGCCATCCCGAACGCGCTGCAATGCCCAGACCTAGCAGCAACGCTGCGAATGCAAAACGACTAGCCATCGAATACTCCGATGGCATGGTTTCGATTGTGTATGCAATGGCGATGTAGGTGGTGCCCCATGCGATGTACATGGTGAAAAGCCCAAGCGCGACCTTGGTGCTATGTTGCGCGCTCATGCTGTCAGACTACGCGTCCACCAGAAAGTGGAACACGAGGGAGCCTTAGGCAGGGTTCAGCAGGGACTTAACAAGTGCAGCTACTTCGCCGCCATCAGCGCGACCAGCCACCTGTGGAGTGACCAACTTCATTACAGAACCCATCGCACTGGGTCCCTGCGCGTCTGAATCACTGATTGCCTTCTGAATAATTTGGGTAATTTCGTCGGCAGAAAGAGCAGCTGGAAGGTAACCCTGGATGATGGCAAGTTCTGCGCGTTCTTTGTCAGCAAGTTCAGGGCGTTTTGCATCATCGTAAGCCGTTGCAGCTTCACGACGCTTTTTCGCTTCTCGTGTGAGGACAGTGACGACATCTTGATCGGTAAGTTCACGAGCAACTTTTCCGGCGACCTCTTCATTGGTAATAGCAGCAAGGACCATACGTAATGTGCCAGACGAGAGAGAATCCTTTGCTCGTATCGCAACGGTGAGATCGGCGTGCAGTTGTTCTTTAAATGAAGTCATAAATTTATTGTCTCAGAACAACCCAGCAAACGAGAACAGCAAATTGCGCGAAGACTAAGGCTTAGCGCTTGGCGATGCTGACCCTGATGGCGTTGGGTTGGCAGCGCGACAAACTGTGAGGTCAACTCCAATCAGGCCCACGCAAGGATCCTGGGCGCCACTATGCGTGCCCGTATCATTACCGAAGCCACCTGCATGGAGACCAAACAGGGTATTTAATTTCCATGGAGTCTTTGGTGTTCCTGCGAGTGCACCATTCATTGCCTCACGCCAAATGGGCCCAGGCATCAGTGAGCCAAAAACTTGCGAATAGTAAGTCCCGTTAATAACGATGTTCTTCATTGGGTGCGATTGTCCTCCGCGAGGATCACCCACCCATGTTGCTGCGGCTAAGTCTGGTGTGTAGCCAACAAACCACACTGCTGCAGAGCTGTCAGTCGTACCTGTCTTTCCCGCTGCAGGGCGACCGAAGTACATCACCTTGCCGGTGCGACCCGGCAACGGCCCGTCGATGACACCCGCCAAAATTGCGGTCACGCTGTCGGCAACTTCCTCGCGCATTGCTCGCTTACAGTCTGCGTTTGGAACCGGAAGTGGTTTGCTGTAGCGATCGGTAACCGAACTTATTGCAATGGGATCGCAATGCGTACCATGCGCGGCAAGTGTGGCCATGGCTACGGCCATGTCGCGAGTCGTGACATCAAAGCAACCAAGTGTGAAGCATGGGTAGGTTGAAAAATCTTTTCCGTTTCCACCTTTTACGCCCATCACCTTTGCCATTGCTGGTGCGCCGCATAACCCAATTTTTTCTTCGAGGCCAACAAAGAATGTGTTCACCGAATGGGCTGTGCCGCTGAGCATGTTGAATGCACCTGACGAAGTGGAATTCTTGACATCGTACGGTGCAAGCGGCGCTGCAGTTTTGCAATCCACAAATTTTTTGAAAACTTTGTGATGCGGTGAGTTGATAATTGCGTATGGGCTTTCGCCTTGGTCTAAGGCCGCCGCCAGAGTGAATGCTTTAAAAGTTGATCCAGCTTGGAAACCAACAGTTCCGTTGTGATCCAGTGGGACGTTGTAATTCACTGTTGTTTTACCCAGCCCAGACCCCCATGTGCGGTCTTGTGCCATCGCGACAATTTCTCCAGTTCCTGGCCGAATCATTGTGATGGCAGCAGCCTTGCCACTGGGATCTTTTGCCGGAATTCGCTCGTCAACTGCTTTTTGTGCAGATTTTTGAGCTTTGAGATCGAGTGTCGTGTGAATCGTCAATCCGCCAATATCCAAAAGGTGTTCGCGTGCTTCTGGAGTTGCGCCAAAAACCGGATTTGCTCGCAATTCGGTGAGGACATAGTCACAGAAATACGGGGCAATGGAGGTCGTACAACCGTTTGGCAAACTCACAGGGTGCAAATCCGTACTGATTGAAATCGCCGAAGCTTTTGTTGCATTCGCTTGGCTTACATAGCCAGCGCGGACCATAGATTGCAAAACGTCGTTTCGTCGATTGGTGGCAGCTTCAGGAAATCTTGTCGGGTCATAGCGTGAAGGATTTTGAACTAAACCTGCCAGCGTTGCAGCCTGACTGAGTGTGAGGTCCTTGGCATGAACAGAAAAATATCGGCGCGAAGCAACTTCAGCACCGTAGGATCCTGCTCCGAAATATGCGATGTTGAGGTAGCCCTCAAGAATTTGTTTCTTGGATAACTTATTCTCCATTGCGATTGCGTAGCGAGCCTCACGAATTTTTCGCATGAGCGAGCGTGATGTAGCCGCGTCGCGTTCGTCCTGAGTCGTAGCCGCCGTAAAGAGAATCTGCTTCACATACTGCTGGGTAATTGTCGATCCACCTTGCACCTGTGAACCTGATCCCGTGGAGAGCGCGGCACGCAATGTCCCACGAAAATCAATTCCGGCATGTTGGTAGAAGCGTTGATCTTCAATCGAAATCACAGCTTGCTGTAGTAGCGGCGAAATTTGTTCGATAGGAATTTCAATTCGATTTTCCGCGAAGAGGGTTGCAATTTTAGTCCCATGAGTATCGACAAGAATATTTTGTTGAGGCAACGGAACGCTGGGCAAGTCAGATGGCAGTGTTTGGAAACCACGCACACTATTTCGAGTTGCAAGCCCAACTGAGCCAATCACAGGAAGGGCAGCAAACGCAGCTAAGAGTCCGGCAATAGTGACAAACACAATGAAGCGGGAAACCAGCTGAAACTTGTTCAGACTCTCATTTTTCCGCATGTTAGACATAGTCGAAGCGTAATCCCGTGCCCATAAATCGGCTAACCAATGCTTTTTTGGCGACGGATAAAGATTTCTCCAGTCTCTGCCAGTGCTTTTGAGAATGTTTGTTACGCAATTGATGTCTGCACGTATTGACAGATTGGTGCGGACGCGTAAATAGTTATGCCTAAGAGTTTTACTAGGGTCAAGCCAACGATGCTTGTGCTTTTGTTTCGAGGAGACTGACGAACTTATATGTGGGATGCCGAATGGAGTCGCAACGCGGCTTGTCGTAACACAGATCCAGATTTACTCTTCGTTCAGGGTGCGGCACAAAACCGCGTCAAAGTAATTTGCGCTGGTTGTTCAGTGCGCACTGAGTGTCTAGCTGATGCACTCGATAACGAAATTGAATTTGGCGTCTGGGGCGGAATGACTGAACGTGAGCGTCGCGCTTTGCTACGACGTCGCTCAAATGTCACGTCGTGGCGCGAACTACTCATGGCCGCACGTAAAGATTACGACCGGCTTGATCCAGTCGCATTCGTGAGCAACTCTTAGTTCTGTAGTTCTGTAGTTCTGGATCTCTGTAGTTCTTCTGGCGCCCAGCGGTCCTTATCGAATACCCACATTGGCATTGCTTTAGTGCTTGTCGTAGAGTCCAATTATGACTAAATGGGAATATCTGACTGCGCCACTGCTCGTACATAACACCAAAGCCATCTTGGATAATTTTGGCGAAGATGGCTGGGAGCTCGTTGCAGTTATTCCTGGTTTGAATACCGAAAACTTAGTTGCCTACTTCAAACGCCCAAAGAATTGAGTTGACATGAGTTCAGTTGAAGCACGTCTTACCGAAGCTGGTCACACCGTTCCAGCCGTAGCCATTCCTGTCGCCGCATACATTCCAGCTGTGCGTACTGGAAACCTCATTTTTACTTCAGGCCAACTTCCTTCAGTTGAAGGAAAACTTCTTGCAACGGGGCTGGTAGGTTCCGACGTGGATGAAGCGACTGCAAAATTATGTGCACAACAATCTGCGCTCAATGCAATTGCTGCTATCAAGTCAGTTATCGGTGATCTTGACAAAGTTGTGCGCGTGGTCAAAGTCGTTGGCTTTGTTGCGAGTGCTCCAGGGTTCACCGCCCAGCCTGCCGTTATCAATGGCGCAAGCGAAACTTTTGGTTTGGCGTTTGGCGATGCAGGTATTCATGCCCGTTCAGCAGTAGGCGTGGCAGCACTTCCAATCAATGCACCAGTTGAAGTTGAAGTAATAGTCGAAGTAGCGGACTAATTTCCGCTACTTTGTAATATCACCTACAAGCGCTCGCACGAAAGGACAATGTGGTCATGGACGATAACTTGCATCGAACGCCGTTGTTCTCGGCGCTAGATAATGAAGCTGCTATCGCATTACGCACAAGCATGGTTCCTCAATCTTTGAAAAAGGGCCAAGTGCTTTTTGAAGAAGGTCAAACCGGAGACCGGTTGTATGTTGTCACCGGCGGAAAAATCAAGTTGAGCCACGCTTCCGGCGACGGTCGCGAATCTGTATTAATGGTGCTTGGTCCTGGCGACATGTTTGGTGAGCTCTCACTTTTTGATCCAGGTCCCCGAACTTCAACAGCCATCGCAGTCACGGATGCGCAAGTTCTTGGCTTGGGTAACAACGATCTTCGCCCGTGGCTTGCCGGACGTCCAGAAGTTGCGCAAGCACTGCTACAGGCACTGGCACACCGTTTACGTCGTACTAACGAAACAATGTCCGACTTGGTATTTGCAGATGTACCAGGTCGAGTTGCAAAAGCATTGCTTGAACTTGGTGAAAAATTCGGCACCCCAGGTCCTGAGGGATTGCACGTTCACCATGACTTGACGCAGGAAGAATTAGCCCAACTAGTTGGTGCATCTCGCGAAACGGTCAATAAAGCACTAGCTGATTTCGCCAGCCGCGGTTGGATTCGCCTTGAAACTCGCTCAGTTGAACTTCTTGACGAAGAACGACTAGGAAAACGCGCTCGCTAAAGCAACTTAGGCTAGTGGTGTGACCGTTGCCGAATCTCGTACCGCATTGATTCGACGTGCGCGCAAAATAGATCGTGAATTAGGCAAAGTCTTTCCTGATGCTCAATGCGAGCTCGATTACGAAAATCCGCTACAACTTTTGGTCGCGACTGTCCTGTCTGCTCAATGCACAGACAAACGTGTGAATCAAGTAACTCCAGTTTTGTTTAAGGCATATCCCGATGCACAAGCACTAGCGGGCGCGCCACGAGAGCGGATTGAAGACTTGATTCGTTCAACTGGCTTCTTCCGAAATAAAGCCGCTTCAATTCAAGGACTGGCGGCGGCAATTCTTCAGGATCACAATGGCGAGGTCCCGCGCACTTTGAAGGAACTCGTCAAGTTGCCAGGCGCAGGTCGTAAGACTGCCAACGTAGTTCTGGGAAATGCTTTTGGAGTTCCGGGTATTACTGTCGATACACATGTTGGCAGGATTGCTCGTCGTCTGGGTTGGACAACGAACACTGATCCGGTAAAAGTCGAATTCGATCTTATGGAACTTTTTGAAAAGAAAGACTGGACGATGCTGAATCATCGTCTGATTTTCTTTGGGCGCCGGATTTGTCATTCGCAGCGACCAGCTTGTGGCGCATGTCCAATGTCGCAATGGTGTCCATCTTTCGGTGAAGGTCCAACGGATCCGATAGTGGCGGCAAAGCTGGTGAAATCCGGTGAGTAGTGATCAAGAAACATTACCTGAATGGCTTCATCGGCTTCGTGATCGAGTTCCGCACATTACTCGAGAAGAATTGTCTCGGCATGAGATTCCAAATGATGGTTCGCGTGAAGCAGCAGTACTCGTGTTATTCGGTCCTGGCCTAGATGTCGAGTCATTAGGCAATGTGCTGATTGTTGAACGTGCTGCGCACCTCAAAGATCACGCCGGACAGCCAGCATTCCCGGGTGGTCGAGTTGAAGATGTTGACCTGACCCCAACGCGTACTGCTTTACGCGAAGCGTTCGAGGAAACCGGGCTCAATCCTGACTCAGTCACGGTGTTCGGTGAACTTCCACAATTGTGGTTGCCGCCATCGCGGTTCCGAGTCACGCCCATTTTGGGTTGGTGGAACGCACCTCACCTTTTAGACACTCCTGATGGAAATGAGACGCACTCGATTCATCAATTAGAGGTAAGCCGCTTAGTGGATCCGCACCACCGCGTACGCGTGCTCACACGCTCGGGTTACTTGGGCCCAGCTTTTGAAATCGATTCTCTTGTCATCTGGGGTTTCACTGGATCCTTACTTGCATCTCTGTTAGACCTCGGTGGTTGGTCGCGCGAGTGGGATACCGGTCGAGTAGTTGAAATAGATTTGCCCGAAGAATCGAATCCTGAATCATGAACGCTTACACACTCGACCTTGCTCTAGTGTGCGTTGGCGCATTGGCCAGTTGGACCGGATGGCGTCGCGGACTACTGGTTAGTGTCTTTTCGATTTTCGGATTATTAGGCGGAGTATGGATTGGTCGGCAGCTTGTTGATCAATTCCTAAGTGCAACAAATGAAAATGTGCTTGCCCAAGCGGGTATCAATTTGATGCTGATGCTTCTTGGATTGAGTGTGGGAAGCGCATTGGGATCCGTTCTTGGTCGCCGATTACGCAAGTTTCTCAAATGGCGAGTTTTGCATTATCTGGATCGCGCGCTTGGCGCAGCTCTCTCGTTTTTCACTTGGTCATTAGTCGTCTGGTTTGTAGGTACGACATTTATGAGTGGACCCTCACCGATTGCAGCAACACTCTTAAGTGAGTCGCGCGTAATACGGTTTTTGGATACTCATGCTCCGGATCAAATCAGATCTGGAATTGAGTGGGTCCGCGGTTACGTTTCCGATTCCCATCTACCCGATGGATTAGTAGGGGGGATACTGGCGCCACAAGTAGATTTGCCAGACCCTTCACTCACTGCTTTGCCACAAATCCGAAACGTATTAAGTTCCGTGGTTCGGGTTGAGGGAAATACCACAGACTGTCACACCAGTTTGACTGGGTCGGGGTTTGTAGGTGGTGCGCATCTTGTCGTAACGAACGCTCATGTTGTTGCTGGTGTGACGAATCCTGTTGTGAGAATCCAAGGTAAAGGCCGAAGTTATTCAGCGGTGGTGGTCTACTTTGATCCACGCCGCGATGTGGCAATTTTGCGCGCTGACTCGCTACCCTCAGATGCGATTCCCATTGGCGCCCAGGTAAGTCGTGGAACTTCTCTATTGATCGCGGGATTCCCTGGCGGTAAGTCGTTGATGTTTATTCCAGCACGCGTACGCAGCGCATCTATTGCTACTGGCAAAGATATTTATAACTCAGCTGAAGTTTCGCGGGAAATTTATTCACTACGCTCAATGATTCGTCAGGGAGATTCAGGCGCGCCACTTTTCACAAGTAGTGGCGAAGTCGTCGGCTTGGTATTTGCCGCCTCGGCAAATGATCCAACGACAGGTTACGCATTAACACCTCAGGAATTTTTACCAGGACTCAAGCTTGCACAAACTCGAACTGAAGGCGTAGATACAGGAAAATGTTCGGCACTCTAGGTCGATATACGTACTGGACATAAGCGTGATTTAGTCTGCGAAAGGCGCACATCGCGCGATAGCGTTAATGCAGCAGTGACCACGCAATGTTGCCTGGCATACCGAAGTTTATGAAAGTGATGGATTGACGTGAGCGACGAAGCATTAGCAAACCTAATGACAGAGAATCGTGTCTTTACCCCAACTGCAGATTTCTCAGCGCATGCAAATGCTAAAGCGGATTTGTATGAGGCAGCTAATACTGATCGGTTGCAGTTTTGGGCTGATCAAGCGAGTCAACTTCAATGGGATGAACCATGGAATGAAATTCTCGACTGGTCGCAGGCACCAGTATCTCAATGGTTTGTTGATGGCAAAATCAATGCTTCGGTCAACTGTGTAGACCGTCACGTTGCGGCAGGCAATGGCAATCGGGTGGCAATCCACTTTGAAGGTGAGCCTGGTGACACTCGCACTATTACCTATCAGGATTTACAGGATTTGGTATCGCAGGCTGCAAATGGTTTAGAGGAACTGGGGATTACGGCAGGAGATCGCATTGCAATCTATTTGCCTATGATTCCTGAGGCAGTCGTGGCAATGCTCGCATGTGCACGCATAGGTGCAGCCCACTCCGTTGTGTTCGGTGGATTTTCCGCTGAAGCATTGCGCAGCCGTATCGAAGACGCGTCAGCAAAAATGATTATCACCGCTGACGGCGGGTTTCGTCGGGGAAGTGCCTTTGCCTTGAAGCCAGCTGTTGACGAAGCCGCAGCAGCGTCACCAACTGTTGAGCATGTACTCGTCGTGAAGCGAACCGGCCAAGACGTTGAGTGGAATGAGTCGCTAGATATTTGGTGGGACGATCTAGTCCTCAAACAGTCAACGACTCATGTTCCACAAGGATTTGATTCTGAGCACCCACTCTTTATTCTCTATACATCGGGCACTACTGGTAAACCAAAAGGAATCTTGCATACGACCGGTGGCTATCTCACTCAAGTGGCATATACACATCGCGTCGTTTTTGACATCAAGCCAGAAACTGACATCTATTGGTGCACCGCTGATGTTGGTTGGATTACTGGCCATTCATATATCACCTATGGGCCGCTTGCTAATGGCGCAACTCAAGTCATGTATGAAGGTACGCCAGACACACCACACAAAGCACGGTGGTGGGAAATTATTGAAAAGTATGGCGTCACTATTTTGTATACCGCGCCAACCGCAATTCGCACATTTATGAAATGGGGAGATGAATTCCCAGCACAACACGATTTGTCGAGCATTCGTTTACTTGGCAGTGTTGGCGAACCCATTAATCCAGAAGCATGGATGTGGTACCGCGAAGCGATAGGTGGCAATAGGACACCGATTGTGGACACATGGTGGCAAACCGAGACTGGCGGCATCATGATTAGCCCACTTCCTGGTGTGACTGGTTGCAAGCCAGGTTCGGCGATGGGTCCGTTGCCAGGGATTAGTGCTGAAATTTATGATGACGCTGGCCACGCGGTTGGAAATGGAAGTGGCGGATATTTAGTTCTGACCGAACCTTGGCCAGGAATGTTACGTGGCATTTGGGGAGATCTAGAACGCTTCAAAGAAACTTATTGGTCGCGATTTGCAGGAATATATTTCGCTGGCGATGGCGCGAAGTGGGATGACGATGGTGCAATTTGGCTACTGGGTCGAGTTGATGATGTGATGAATGTGTCGGGTCACCGCATTTCGACAACTGAAGTCGAATCAGCACTTGTTTCACATCCGACTGTTGCTGAAGCTGCTGTTGTCGGCGCCTCCGATGAAATGACTGGACAGGGCATCGTTGCATTCGTTATTTTGCGTGCAGGTTCGCAAGATGGTCCGGGTGTAGCCAAAGCTTTACGCGAACATGTGGCAAAGGAGATTGGTTCGATTGCGAAACCACGGCAAATCATGATTGTTGCCGAACTCCCGAAGACACGTTCGGGAAAGATCATGCGACGACTCCTACGCGATGTGGCCGAGCATCGCACAATGGGTGATGTCACTACGCTCGCCGATCCAACAGTGATGAATTTGATCAGCCAAGGTATCGATTCCGGTCCAAACGAGGACTAAACCCAAGCAGGTATTCTTAATCCGTGCAGACAGAGAATTCGTTACTTGAGCCAGTACCGCGCAGTCAACGTCGCCGATTAATCACAGCGCTACGGAACGAAACTTTCGGTGGTGTTTTGCTACTTGTTTCTGCAGTGGTTGCACTTGTGTGGGCAAATTCGACTTGGGCTCATAGTTACTTTGCATTCACGGAATTTAAAATTGGACCACAACAAATTAATTTGCATCTTTCTGTAAGTGTGTGGGCCGCAGATTTTTTACTCGCTGTGTTTTTCTTTGTTGTAGGCGTAGAACTCAAGCATGAAATTGTCAGTGGAACACTTTCCAATCCTCGAGTGGCCGCTGTTCCGATCGCAGCAGCTTTTGGTGGCATGCTCAGTGCGGGAATTATTTTTCTCGCATTTACGCATGGAACCGCCGCACAGTCAGCATGGGGAATTCCGATCTCCACAGATGTTGCATTTGCCCTTGCTGTGTTGGCAGTCGTAGGTCGTAGCTTGCCCATTGAGCTTCGCTCATTTTTACTTACCTTGGCCGTCGTTAATGATCTTGGTGCAATCTCCGTGATCGCCATCGTTTACAGCGACGATTTGCATCTGCTGTACTTCGTTATTGCTATCGGGTTGCTTATTCTCTTTGCTGTCCTACAGCGACGCGGAACTACCTCGCTCATCATTTACGTTCCGCTTGCTATGGCAATTTGGTACATGACGTTTAGAAGTGGAATTCACGCAACCGTTGCTGGCGTATCGATGGGACTACTCATGCGGGTGACGAAACGTGACGGCGAAACGGAATCACCGGGTGATCGATGTGAACATAGACTTCGGCCGATTTCAGCGGGCATATGTGTTCCACTCTTTGCGCTGGTAGCCGCTGGAGTAAACATTGCAGGTACATCGCTCAATGCCACACTTCATTCTCCGTTGACTCAAGGCATCATGCTCGGCCTCATTGTTGGTCAGCCAGTAGGCGTCGTTCTAGCCTCACTCATTGCGGCGCGATTCACCCGTGGCACATTGAATCCGTCGCTTTCATGGTGGGACGTTGCCGTTGTTGGTTCGTTGGCAAGCATCGGCTTCACTGTTGCATTGCTGATCACCCAGGTTTCTTTTGGGCAGGATCCAACAAGTTTGGCGACTGCAAAGTTTGCCATCGTGTTGACCAATGGCGTTGCCATTGTGGTTGCTAGCAGTGTTATTGGAATGCGCACATTGGCAATCAGGGCGTACAGCAAGCAAAAACCGTAGTTATCCAATGACGGCGCAGCGCGTTACGCTATTGGATAAGGAGACATTATGACCGAGAATCAAGACAAGAACCTTGCATCAATGATCAGTTCAATCATGGATGATGTCACTGCGCTCATTCGTGGGCACATAGAACTGGCAAAGCTTGAAATTCAAGAGAGTGTCAAGAACGTCGTCAAATCTTCTGTGATGTTCCTAGTGGCGATCGGCTTTATGTCACTGGCAACAGTCTTCGCGCTCATTTCAATTTCCTATGGCATCGCTGCTGCTGGCTGGCCAGTGTGGGCAGGCTTTCTCATCGTGGCAGCAGCACTTCTTGTGATGGCGATAGTTCTCATGTTTCTGGGTCGTAACCGAATCCAAAAGGCGAAAACAAATCGAACAGTTTCATCAATAGTGGCAACAGCTGAGACACTTCGCACACTTCGAGACGAGAATAAGTAGTCACGTGCAATCGATAAACCCAAAGGATGTAATTCTTGTTCCGGGTGAATGGGAACACCGCACTGTCCATGCGCATGGCTCACGTTTTCACGTTGCTGTTCAGGGCAGTGGACCACTCATCGTATTACTTCATGGATTTCCTACGAACTGGTATTTGTGGCGCAAGTTTCTAGCCCCGTTGGCCCAGTCAGGATTCACAGTTGCTGCGATGGATATGCGTGGTTACGGGGCAACCGACCATCCACCGCGGGGATATGATCCGCGTACTTTAGCTGCGGATGTAACTGGCGTAATTCGCGCGATGGGGTTCCACGAAGCGATTGTTATCGGCCATGGTCTTGGTGGCTTGATTGCCTGGTCTGCTGCGACGTTGCAAACTCAAGCTATTCGTGCGGTAGGAATTATTAGCAGCGCGCATCCAAATACTTTGCGCAAAGCCATTGTCAGCAGTCCAAGTCAAGCCAAAGCCATGGCATATGTTGTAGGACTACAAACCCCATGGATTGCTGAACGCTCACTTGTGAAGAATGATGCTCGCGCCATTGGCGAGATGCTGAATGCGTGGATGAGCCCAAGTGCGCTGCCGATCGAAATTAGCGACTACTACCGAAAAGCTTTTCAGGCTGGTAAGACTTCGCATTGTTCTCTGGAATATCACCGTTGGGCAATTCGCTCGTTGCCTCGTGCGGACGGTCGACGTTTCGCGGCTGACATGGACCACCCCGTTACTATTCCGTTGATACAAATTCATGGTGCGAACGACTCGGCTTATTTGATTGAAACTGCGATGGATTCAACAGAATTCGGTGGTGAACGCAAAGAGTTCCATGTCATTGATGACGCCGGACACCTATTGCCTGAGGAAAGCCCCGATGAGGTTATTGCGCACCTCCAGAAATGGCTGATAACAATTCCGGGGACCTTGTAAATGAATCAAGCGCTGTTGTCGCTTGTCGGCGATACAACTATCAATGAAAGCTGTTCTAAGGCGCTTAGTCGAATTGATGAGCTTCTCTGGAACCGTACACTCCTACGTGATGCACCGACGTGGGATCCGTACTTGCGACGCATGGCTGGTTATGGAAATGCCGCACTGGATGGGGCGCTCATGCCAGTGGACCCACTCGTTGAGCCAGATTCTTCGCCGATGGGAGATCTTGCTAATAAAGGTTTGATGATTACCGCCGAGTCGGTTCCTCAAGCAAAATCTTTTTTGCGCACGCCTTTACAAGTCTGGGCACGGATGCATTCAATGATCGAATCTGATGAAATCGAACGTGGCCGGCCTCGACAATCAGACAGCGTGGAAGACCCATTGCACATAGGGGATCTTGTGCCACACGAATTTATCGAGGAGAGACTGGGCGCACTCGTTGGGATCATCCAAGATCAACAACTGCCCACTCTGTTTATTGCTGCGATTGCGCATGCTGAATTGGCTACCGTACGACCATTTGTGCGCGGCTCATATTTGGTGGCACGCGTGACACCGCGCCTTGTATTGGCAGCGCGTGAATTGGATGAACACGGTTGGACAATTCCAGAATTTGGTATGCATTTATTGGGTAGGGCGTCGTATGTGCGCGCGTTGAATGCCTATCGCAGTGGCACACTCAGCGGAATGCGTGAATGGATTGAATGGCACAATCTAGCCCTTGTTCGGGGCGCACACGCCTGCGATGAACTTACCAAGACTAAATCTGTGCCCACTAATTAACAGCCAAAACTTTTCCCAAAGCAGAAAAATTCACTCCTCAGTGTTCGCTCAGCACACAATTATTTTCCTTTCGCGGTGCATCGTTGCACCAAATGAGAGGGAACAATGTCACACGCACTTGTCATCACACAGAATCAACGAATCATTTCTGATTTTGAAAAATTTACGGCCGTGACGGAATCGGACCTTGTAGTTTCTGTAGATCCGAGCAGCTCCGATATCAAAAATGCATACCGAATATTTTTAGACCAAGATGTTTCCGGACTAGAGATCTCCCACTCCGAGATTGTGCTCGTAGTTGATGGTGCATTGGACTCGACCACCTGGCAACAAGCGATGCGATGCAGGGCAATCTACGTTGCACAACTTTCCCAGTCGCGAGATTGGTTGGTAGAGCACCTCGTTGCACCTGCGGAAAATGCTGGGCCAATTGTTGCGTGTGTGCCTGCGGTCGGTGGGGCAGGTGCTTCTTATCTTGCCGTTGCTTTAGCCGCGCAGGCATGTCACAGCAACGCAACCGTAACTCTAATTGATGCGGATAATTCGAGTATTGGAATAGACGTGTTATGTGGAGCCGAGGAAACGCTTGGTTCGCGCTGGGCTGACCTTGCACACTTAGATGGCGGCGTCTCGGGACTTGATATACGGGCGACTCTGCCGACAATGGATTCATTTGCGTTGTTGTCTGCTGATGCTCGCGGCGCTGTCCGAATCCTGGCTAATGCGAAAGCAATCATTGAAGAATTAGGACACGTCTCGGATGTCACCATCGTTGATTGTGGGCGTATTGATTCGCCAGAGACGCAAGCAATTGTGGAGTTAGCAGATTACGTTTTTCTGGTGGTGCCCTCGACCGTGCGGGGATGTGCAGCAGCAAATCAAGCACTCAACGGTGCACACAGCAAGAAGTTCACCGTCGTATTGCGCCAGATACCCGGTTCAGGACTTAATGCACTCACAATTTCCGACACCTTGGGCGTACCGGTCTTCACCCAAATCCCTACAGATCAAAGAATTGTCGAACAAGTTGAACAAGGATTTGGACTTGGCAATGTCAATCTGGGTGGGTTTACTCGCTCAATTCAGCAACTAACCACCAAGGTGTTGGACGAACCTTCGTATGTTATTGCCGCCTGATGTCATTAATGAAGTGCGCAACACTGTTGTACAGAATCGGCTGGAACCGAGTGTCGAGACTCTCACGCCACTGATTCGTACACATTCACGCGTCTTGTCGCACATAGAACTAGTTGCCGCAGTTGATGAAGTGCTTGCAACTTTCACGGGGCTAGGTCCCTTGGAAGATTTGGTAGCCCTGACAAACGTCACAGATGTGCTTGTTAATGGTCCTGACGAAGTGTGGATTGATCGCGGTTATGGACTTGAACAAGTTCATGTGTCATGGAGTTGCGATGATGAGGTTCGCAGTTTGGCAGTGCGGCTTGCATCTAGTGCGAATCGACGACTAGATGAAGCAAATCCGTATGTGGATGTTCGCTTGCCCAGCGGAATTCGTTTTCATGCGCTTCTTAGCCCATTGGTCAAGAACACCACAATCTCGTTGCGCATCCCGTCTCGCCAGGTGATAACCCTGGAACAACACGTTGAGATGGGTACTTTTTCAAAGTCTGGTGCTGACGTTTTAGGCGACATCATTGCTGCGCGTGCGTCCTTTCTAGTGTGTGGAGGTACAGGTACCGGTAAGACGACTATCTTGGCAAGCTTGCTCGCCACGGTGAATTCAGCCGAGCGCATCGTGGTAATCGAAGATTCCACCGAACTAGTAATCGAGCATCCACATGTACTAAATCTGCAGTCGCGATTAGCAAACATTGAAGGCCTTGGCGAGGTCAACATGCGTGCACTCATTCGTCAGGCGTTGCGCATGAGACCTGATCGCATTGTCGTGGGTGAAGTTCGTGGGGTGGAAGTCACAGATTTGTTAAGTGCGTTGAACACGGGACATCAGGGAGGCTGTGGGACGATTCATGCGAATTCTGCTGCGAGTGTGGCAACGAGAATTGAATCACTTGGGCTCATGGCTGGACTTCCATTGAGGGCGATTCATTCTGAACTATCGTGTGCGGTGCAAGTAGTCATCGACATGAAACCAGTTGAGAATGGTAGACGTGTAGTTAATGGCATCTCGGTTACCCGGTTGAATGAGCAGGGGAAAGTTGATGTCATTCCGGCATTAGATCTTTCCTCACCTGAGGTTCACGGCCCTGCTTATGGGGCACTTATGAAATTGTTGTCCTAGAAATGTCACTTGGCACCGTGACTGCTGGACTTGTTGTCACCGCGGTCTATCTGACATTTGAATTCCCGAGCAATCCCATACGAAGCAATTTTTTCACCAACGTACAACTTCCCAAAAGAAAGCCCTCGCGCAGAAATCGATTGCGCTCTGAAGAAACTTTCTCACTCCTTTGGGCCATTAAATCGGAACTCGAAGCAGGTGCTACGCCTGAACGCGCACTGACGCACGGTCTGGCTACGCTGCCTGAATCTAAATTGACCGCAACACGTGTGGCAGTGGGTTCGCATACAGAGTTGCACGCGGCACTTTTGATTGATGCTCACGACATGAAGGCTGATGAGTTGCAGCAGTTAGCTGAGATTTTTGAAATTACTGCTTACACAGGTGCACCAATTGAGAGTTCAGTTACTCGACTGATTGCAACAGTTCGTGCGCAGCAAACACAAAATCAACTCATTCGGGAGGAATTAGCAAGTACAAAAACCACGATGTACGTACTGGCGATGATTCCGGTCATTGGACTATTTATCGCCACAGTTGCAGGCTTGAATCCAATTGCTTTTCTCGTGTCCACACCTTGGGGTTGGGCCTGCTTGTTAGTTGCGTTGACACTTGAATGTGTAGGCATTGGGTGGATCCGTCTGCTCGTAAGTCGAGCGACAGCCCAATGATGACTTTTCTTGTGCCCCTTCTTATTTCAACGAGTCTCTATGTGTTTCTTCCTGCCCGCCCAAATCGTCGTGCTTTAAGAAAGCCAAACAGGCAGATTCAGGAGTTGGTTGAAAAACGCCAACGTCGAAAAATCCGCACAGCTACGCCGCTAGAGGTAAGTAGCTTCATCGATCGATTCGCATTGTGTATGAGCGCAGGACTAGGCGTATCTGAGAGTCTTGACAGAAGTAGTTCAGTGGGACCAGATTCGCTGCAACATGATATTGAGTCCGTTGTCACAGCGATGCGGCTCGGGCAGACAGTTGACGGTGCACTCCTGTCGCTAGCGGAAAGTCAACCGCAATTGTCCGCATTCGCAGATATCGTCTCGCGTAGTCATCGCAGTGGTGCGCCGCTTGCCGAGAGTGTTGATTCATTAAACGACTTCACAAGGCAAGCAATTACCTCAGATGCAACTCGACGCATCCGGTCAGTGGGAGTAAAAGCAGTTCTACCCTTAGGACTCTGTTTTCTTCCCGCATTTGTGCTGCTTGCTATTGTGCCTGTGATTGTTGGCCTGGTGAAGAACATCGGATAAAGGTACACATCCTATTTTCACGCACACATTGATGTCCGCCATTTCGCATTATGAATTCCTAAATGACACTTCACTTTATGCATCGTGAAAATTTCACATGCACTTACGACAAGGAGATTCATGCTAATTCTTCGAAAAATGACAAATTATCTACGGAATGATTCGGGGATGATAACCGCAGAGTACGCCGTGGGGACCGTAGCAGCCGCAGGCTTTGCTGGACTTCTGCTCAAGATTCTTACCAGCCTTGACGTGCACTCTCTGTTACTGAACTTATTTGTTCGTGTCTTGAAATCAATTTTCGGGTAGTTCACATTGGCTTTGAAAAGTGTTCGTGAGTTGTGTGCCATTAACGACACAACTCACGAACACAATGAATCAGGAATGATAACTACGGAAATGGCATTGGCTATTCCGGCTCTGGTGGTAATCGCCGTTGTATGTGCCTGGCTCATCTCGCTGGCATTTTTAGGTGTGCAACTCCAGTCGCTCGCAGCTACGTACACTCGAGTGCTTGCTAGAGGTGATCAAATTTCGCAATTGATGCAGGAGCAATTGCCCGCATCAACGAAAGTTGAAATATCAAAATCGGGAGATTTCGTAATGGTTTCATTGACATCCCATAGACGATTCCCGATTCCACATTTGAACAAGTCAGTTGACGTGCACGGCGATGCGCTGGCGCGCCTAGAAACGTTGCCATGAAACGAGTATTTTCTGATTGTGGGTCAGCCACAGTTACCTCGGTGGCGTTGAGCCTGCTGCTCATTGCGGGCACTGCTGGATCCTTAATTGGTATCCAAACCGTCGTGGCTGCGCGACGCACTCAGGTGGCAGCCGATTTGGGTGCGCTCGCGGGGGCTGGCGTTTTAGAAAGTGGAGATCCGTGTGTCACGGCTGCCGCGGTCATCGTTGCTAACGGTGCACAGCTTGCGACTTGCGTTGTGACAACTGACGCAATTCGAATTAAAACATCATTGCCCAACCCAATCTCTCGGTGGATTCCACTACCCCGAATTGTGAGTGAGGCCAGGGCAGGTAATTAGTCAGGCGGCAAATTTTGCAAAATGAGATTCAACATGGTGACTGCACCCTTTTTATCAAGTGGGTGATTATTGTTTCCGCACTTTGGCGACTGGATACACCCAGGGCAGCCGTCGGTGCAGGCACACTCCTGGACCGCATCCCTCGTTGCGGATAACCATGATCGAGCGACCGAGAACCCATGATGAGCAAAACCTGCGCCACCAGGATGTCCGTCATAAATGACAACTGTGCATCCACCTGTATCTGGATGCTCTGCCATAGACACCCCACCGATATCCCAGCGGTCACATGTTGCAAACAATGGAAGCAACCCAATGCCAGCATGTTCGGCAGCGTGCGCGGCCCCAGCGATGTCTTTGATACCAGCCTCTTGCAAAGCCAGTGGGCTGATGACCCACCAGACTCCTTCAGTCCGCAAAGTTGTGGGTGGAAGATCGAGTGGATCTTCACCCAGAAGTTGTCCCGTTAGATTTCGGCGTTTTTGATATGCCACAACATGTTCGGTCACGTCAACGACGCCGCGTGAAAATGTCATGCCGTTCGTATTTTTGCTCTCGACTTCCTCAACCAATGTCACTGATGTTAGTTCACGCGCAAATGTCGAATAGTCAACATCTGAGGTGCTGATGAACGCTACGTGATTTTCGATATCAAGTTCATCGACGAGATAGGTTTCGCCTAGATGTACATACACTGCTCCGGGATGAACCTGTAGGAATGCTCCAGCTGCATCGACTGTTCCAGCAATTCTTCCAGTCCCTGTTTCGACTATGGAATAAGAATTGGCGCCCGATCCCCTAATTGCAACGAGTTGATGAGCGCGACCAGTTGCTGCCCAATACCAACCGGTAGCACGTAATTTGAGATAACCCTCGCTACACAATTGATCGAGCAATTTTCGCACTGATGTGGAATCACCAAAAAGTGGCAACTCATCTTCACCGAGGTGTTGTTCGGCGGCGGCACAAGCAAGATGCCACTTCAAAACATTTGCATTCGTCGGATCGCAAACAGAATGTTCAACAGGTTGCCCGATGACAGACTCAGGATGGTTCACCAAGTAGTGATCCAGTGGATTGTCGCTGGCAATCATCATGGCAAGGGCTTGTTGCTGATCTCGTCCAGCTCGCCCGACTTGCTGCCAGAAACTAGCGCGCGTCCCCGGCCAGCCGGCGATGACAACAGCGTCGAGGTCAGAAATATCTACACCCAATTCCAGAGCGCTTGTTGTTGCGACGCCCAACAGTTCGCCTGTTCGAAGTTTGAGTTCAATTTCCCGACGTTCTTCAGGTAAATATCCGGCGCGATAAGAGTTCACTTTTGAAATCAGACTGGAATCAATCTCAGCAAGATTTTCTCGAGCAATCCGAGCAATAGTTTCTGCAGCTTTTCGCGAGCGAACAAAGGCGAGGGTACGAATCCCAGCCACAACCAAGTCAGTCAGCGCATCAGCGGCTTCGGATGTGGTAGACCTGCGAATTTTTGCGCCATCAATGTCGCTCATGAGCGTTTCGCTCGGGAGAGCTAGCGCAACCGTCACAGGACCGTGAGGTGAAAAGTCCTCGGTAATTTCGATAAATTCTCGGCCAGTCAATGTGTGTGCATGCTGGGCTGGCGAACTGACAGTTGCACTCACCATGATGACCTGCGGCGAGGAACCGTAAAGTGCCGCAACGCGTAGCAATCGTTTAAGTACATTGGCGACGTTGGCACCAAAGACTCCGCGGTAAAGGTGACATTCATCGATTGCAATTACTCGTAGATTTTTAAACATCGATGCCCATGAGGAATGCAGTGACAACATCCCGTGGTGCAACATGTCTGGATTAGTCACGATGACGTTGGCCTGTTCGCGCGCAAAGCGTCTTTCTAACTGGTCTGTGTCGCCATCGTAAGTAGCGATAGAAATTTCTCGAAGCTGCCATTCATGAAATGCTCGAACTTGATCATGTGCCAATGCTTTGGTTGGTGCGATATATAACGCCCGACTTTTCTTTTCGGTAAGAATTGTGTGCGCAATTGGAATTTGGTAGCAGAGTGATTTGCCACTAGCTGTCCCAGTTGCCACCACAAAGTTTGTGCCAGCATGAAACGAAGCAAGCGCCGATGCTTGATGTTGCCATAGGGAATCTATGCCCAAATTATGAAGCGCTTCGCTTACGCGATTATCAACCCATTCAGGAATGGGTGTGATTTGCGCAGCCCTTGCCGGTACCTCGTGGAGGTGTACATCGTCACCAAAGCGTTGGCGAAGATCCGGAAGGACAAATTGGGGCACCTACTGATTGTGCCCGTTCTAGCCGACAGTTTCAGCGCATGAATACCTGCTTCTTCCAAAAAACTGCAATAGATTAGTGGTGTTGAAAGGGGCAGGTATGCAGCTCACCGTTGAACGAACCGACCATCGGTTTTATGTTTCTGTTGCTGGCGAAGTTGACTTAGCGACCGCTCCTGAACTCGATACCGTGCTTCTGGCGGCAATTGTGAATCAGCCGCAGGAGATTGTTATTGATTTAACTGATGTGACATTCCTGGATTCGACTGGATTGGGCGTCATTGTGCGCGCGCTTAAACGCACGCGTGAACGCGGAACGACACTGAATCTGATTGCAAGTAATGAGCGCGTACTTAAGGTGTTTGCAATTACTGGGTTGGACACCATTCTGTCCATTCATTCATCATTGACTGAATTGGATTCCTGAGAGTTTGTAACTACTTTCGGCGGATTTTTACTAAATAGCGCCTTGGGCTAGAGTAGAGTCCGTTACGCATTAGCGTTAGCGTTCGTAGCTCAACGGATAGAGCATCTGACTACGGATCAGAAGGTTGCAGGTTCGAATCCTGCCGAGCGCGCCACACTGGGAGCCCTGAGAAATCGGGGCTTTTTCTTTTGCTCGCTATCGACCGACTCAGATTGGCTTAGGACTTCTTTTTTCGGCCGATTTTCCCTTTGGCCTTAGCGGCCATCGCTGTACTGCGTACCTTGACTTCCTTGAGCGTGCGTTCGGCCCACGCGAACTCAGTTGCAAGTATTGCTAATCCGAGAATGATGAGTGGGATTCCAGGCCCAGGTAGGACCATAAACACAATGCCAGTTATTACCAGCGTGCCTCCGACGGTTGCTACGGCAACCCAACGAATTGGATGTGGCAACCGGCGCCATGATTCCCAGATACGTTCTTTTTTCATCGTGTGTTCCTCATTAGTGGTTCAGCTATTTCTTTGCATCTTCTAGCGCACGAGTCAACGAACCTTCGAAGACTTCAATTGGTTGTGCTCCAGAAATTCCAAACTTTCGATTAATGACAAAGAAAGGCACTCCAGAGGCGCCGAACTGACCTGCCATGCGCCCTTCATCAATGACTCGATCTTCGTATTCGTCAGAATCCAACATCGCCCGGGCAGCCTCAACATCAAGGCCCAGCTCACGAACAAACTGCAACAAATTGTCATGTGTGAAGAAATTTTCTTGCTTAACAAAATATGCATCAAAAAGACGCATCAACAAAACTTGACCATGACCTTGATCCTGAGCCCACAACAAAATGCGATGAGCATCAACAGTATTTCCAGACAAAGTATTTTCTAGATGGTAAGTTAAACCTTCGGTTTCAGCCGCTGACAAAACATGTTGTTGCATTTCAGCTACCTGGTCTGGGCCAAGTTTGTATTTTGCCGCCAGGTGTTCTGATGTTGGTATAAAGCGATCAATTGGAAAATCAGGCTGCAATTGAAAGGCCCTATGAACAATCGTCGCCTTGTCTTCAATTCCAAGATTTTTGAGTGCTCTGTGGAGTCGCCGATGTCCGATGTAGCACCAGGGACACACAACATCGGACCACACTTCAATGCTTAATTCGCTCACATTGTCATCATAAGCCTGACGCCACCGAGCAGGTGACTGCAAAAATTTGGGGGCTACCAACAATGGGTTGGTAGCCCCCAAAATATGTGGATTAGTCCTCGACACCTGAACGTTCGCGTGTTGGTTTGCCAAGCATCCAGAACACTACGCCGAGCAACACAAATATTGCTACTGGAATAAGTTCAGTTCCGAGGAACTTCCAGCGCTCATCTGTAGTCCAACCATCTGGCGTGTAGTCACCTGCAAACCAACCATCACCCAAACCAGGTGCCATCAACTGGATAGTGGCAAATGCGATGAGCAGCGTCAACCATGTCGAAAGGAATCGTGCGGCAGGAGCTCGATACGTGCGGTGCACGTCAGGATGTGATACCCGCAGCTTCCACAGCGAAGGGAAGATAGCGAGGTATGACATCAATGTTGTCGAGATAGCAATACCAAGTACAACTGAGAAGTACTTGGCAGTATTGCCACCACTGATTGTGTGCGCAAGAATCAAAATGACCGTAGCAACAATGCCCGAGATGTAGTTGACACGAACAGGCGTTCCGTACTTCTCACTGAACACACCGAGCCACCGTGGAGCAGACCCGTCGTACCCACCGACAGCAAGTGCGCGGTCTGAACCCATTGTCCATGCAACACCGGAAGACAACACGCAGAGAACGAACAGAACTGCAGCGATGCCACCCAAGAATGCGCCCATACCTGTCAGAGTCGCAGTTCCGTCGGCAGCAACAGATCCACCAAAGACCGTGAAAGCTGCCTTGATTGAATCAACGAATCCAGTCAGACCCGAAACTTGTTCAGTTGGAAGTACAAGAAGCACACCCAAAATCGGAACGCCGTAAAGCAAGATTGCAGCCACCGATGAACGCGCAACTGAATACGGAATATCTTTTTGTGCGTCTTTCATTTCATCGCCGGCGCTACTTGGATTTTCAAAACCAACGAAGTTGAAAAGTATTAAAGCAAGTGTTCCGACGAGGCCTGACTTGGAAACTCCGAAGTCACCGGCATGTACACCGTGCATGCCGTTCTTCGTTGCATAAAGAACAAGTGCAACAGTGAAAAGTCCAAGCACAATGAAGCGGGCAAATGCGCCAAGGATTGGAATCCATTTACCAACCTTGAACGACAAGATTGCTGCAAACGTTCCAATCCAAATGAAGGCCAAGCCAAATGCGTAGAACGCAATGGTCGACATTGCATTGCCATCCATAAAGAACGTTTCAACTGCAGCGATTGCCGCAATGGTTAACGTGCCACCAAACCACACAGGGTTGGTAATCCAGTACAAAAAGTTGTTAATGGATGCGACAAGGCGACCAAACGCCAAGCGTGCCCATAGGTAGGGTCCACCTTCTTCGGGAAATGCGGTTCCAAGTTCAGCGAAAAGCAACCCACTTGGAATGAAGAAAACTGCAGACAGGATGATCAGCCAAGTGAACGCCTCAGCACCGACAGAAGCGATCTGTCCAATAGTGTCAACGCCGACCAGACAGCAAATCGTGAAGAACAGAACTTCCTTACGTCCAAAGTGCTTTTGGAGGTGAGCCTTTTCAACCGCGTAATCTTGAGTCAAATCGAGCTCGGTCTTGAGGGAATCTGAAATAGGCGAATTATTCATACAAAGCAATCTAGAGCCAGAATGCATGAATATGCGGGGTTATTGCCCATAAAGTGACGACATGAGAACTCGCAAGCAGCAAATCATCATTGTCGTGGCCATGTATTTAGGCGTATTTGGCGCATTTCTCACATACGAAGTCTTTAACAAGGCGCATTACACATTTGCGCCGCTAGTCATGCGCGGCTGGCTGGATGCGCAGCTACCAATCGTTTCACCGTTCGTGATTCCGTACATTTCATTTCACGTCTTGGCCATGATCGTAGTTCCGGCGCTGGCATTGAAATTCGGTAACTTCTATCAATTCCTCACAAATATGTGGGCGATCATTTGTGGGCAATTGATCCTTGATATTGCCTACTTTTTCTTTCAGACAGAAGTTCCGCGTCCCACAAATTTTGAAGTGCACAATGTCTTCGATTGGTTGCTGAAGAATCTTGTGTGGGGCAATGATCGTCCGCTTAACGGCTTCCCGTCGAACCATGTGACGTGGTCAGTGATTTCCATTATTGTGCTCTGGCGGCTGCGTCACAGAATTCCAAAAACCTCTTACCTATTAATAGGTTGGTTCGCATTAATCATTCCGGCGACAGTGCTGCTGGCACAACACTTTGTGATCGACATTTACGGTGGAGTGCTCGTGGGATTCACCGCGTACTGGGCCGTGATGTTTGTTATCGAACGACCCAGTCTGCAGCCAACCCGAATTATGCCTTAGGCCGTTTGATCGTCCCGTTGTTCGTAGCGAGACTCACGCAACGATTCGCCATCGATGATGCTCAACTTTTTTTCAGCATCATCAAAT
>Ga0114964_10000096_pt1 | contig 62407 bp, 57 predicted proteins | sample C_131016_MF_Meta_FD_92638 | JGI IMG/M metagenome (GOLD analysis project Ga0114964, IMG submission 92638) | Freshwater microbial communities from Lake Croche, Canada to study carbon cycling - C_131016_MF_MetaG | ecosystem: Environmental > Aquatic > Freshwater > Lake | place: Lake Croche, Canada... | reverse complement strand
GAACAACTGGCCGCTTTGCCGCAGACCTGCCTGCGCAACGACCGCCGCTCGGCCTATGAGCAATTCGGCATGGGGCTGGATGAAGCACTGGCCCATGAGTTTGCGCTGGGCCAGCAAACGCTGACCAGCGGCGAGGCGTCACGCGGTGCGAGCTTGTTCGCGTCGGGTGCGGGACGCAGCGGACAGCGTTTGCCTTGAGTCTTTATGGCCGGTGCTTCTCGATCACCGCTTTGACCGCATCCGACAAGGCAAAGCCTTCGCCATACAGCGCGGCCAACTCGGCGCTGCGCTGCATGAAGTGTTCCACGCCTTCAGAGTAGATGAACTGCATCGCCCCACCCGTCCAGGCCGGAAAGCCGATGGCAAAGATCGAGCCGATGTTGGCGTCGTGTGTGGAGGTCAACACGTTCTCGGCCATGCAGCGTGCGGTTTCAATGGCTTGGCGGTACAGGAGTCGGTCTTTGAGTTCCTGCAGCATGACTTGCGGATCACCCGTCAGCGGTTTCTCAAATTGCTTCAAGCCCGACCACAGGTGTTTTTTGGCGCCCGCGGGGTAGTCGTAGTAGCCCCCGCCGCCCGCGCGGCCTGGGCGACTCCAAACCTTGACCATGTTCTCGGTGAACAACTGGCCGGGTGAGGCCGAAAAGGTTTGACCCTCTGCGGCAAAGTCGGCGCGGGTTTGGTCGAGCACATGGGTTGACAAAGACAAGGATGTTTCGTCAAGCACGGCCAAAGGCCCGACCGGCATGCCTGCGGCCAGACCGGCTTGCTCCACCATGGGCGCTGGAATGCCTTCGGACAGCATGGCCGCGCCTTCCATCACAAAGGTGCCGAACACGCGGCTGGTGAAAAATCCGCGCGAGTCGTTGACGACGATGGGGGTTTTGCCAATCGAGAGCACATAGTCGTAAGCGCGTGCAACCGACTCGTCATCGGTGTCTTTGCCGCGAATGATCTCCACCAGTTTCATCTTGTCGACAGGCGAGAAAAAGTGGATGCCGACAAACTTCGCCGGTCTGCGGCTGGCTTGCGCCAGACCCGAAATCGGCAGTGTCGATGTGTTGGAGGCAAAGGTGCCGCCTGCGGCCATCACGGCCTCGGCTTCTTGCGTCACTTGCGCTTTGAGGGCGCGGTTTTCAAATACCGCTTCAATGACCAGGTCACAACCCGCCATGTCGGCCATGTCGGCGGTGGGATGAATCAAGCCCAGCAAGGCGGCTTGCTGGGCCGCGTCCATGCGGCCTTGTTGGACCTGCTTGTCGGTCAGCTTGCGGCTGTGATCCAAGCCGGCTTGCGCTTTGTCCAGTGTCACATCGCGCAGCACGCTGGCAATGCCCCGCGCCGCATTGGCGTAGGCAATGCCCGCGCCCATCATGCCCGCGCCCAGAATGCCGACTTTGGCCGGCTTCCACGGCGCAATGCCTGTGGGGCGTGACTTGCCGGCCTTGATGGCGTTGGTGTTGAAGAAGAACGCGGTGATCATGTTCTTGGCGTTTTGCCCGACCATGAGCTTGGCGAGCTTGCGGCTTTCGATGCGGGTGGCGGTGTCGTAGTCGACCTGCGCGCCTTCGACCATGCATTCCAGAATGGCTTGCACGGCCGGGTACAGGCCATGTGTTTTGTTGAACAGCATGGCAGGCATGACGGCCAGGCCTTGCGCAATCTTGGGGGTGTTGGGTGTGCCGCCGGGCATTTTGTAGTCTTTGCGGTCCCAGGGCTGCATGGCTTGCGGGTTGGCTTCAATGAAGGCCATACCCATCGCGCGCAATGAAGCGGCGTCTTTGGCCAGGCCTTGGATCAGGCCCAGCGCCAGCGCCTTGTGCGGGTTGAACAGCTTGCCCTCCATCAGATAGGGTTGCGCGCCCATCAGGCCGAGCATGCGGGTCATTTTGGTCACGCCGGTGGCACCGGGCAGCAAGCCCAGCGACACTTCGGGCAGGCCGAGTTGGATCTTGGGGTTGTCCAGCGCAAAGCGGGCGTGACCGATCAAGGCCACTTCCCAGCCACCGCCCAAGGCCGCGCCGTTGATCAAACTGACCACCGGCTTGCCCATGCACTCGATGCGGCGGAAGGCTTTTTTCAGCAACTCGATGCCGGTAAAACCTGTCGCCGCATCGTCGGGGCGCAGTTTGAGTACGCCTTTGAGATCGGCACCGGCAAAGAAAGTGGTTTTGGCGGACGTCAGCAACACCCCCCGCAATTGGGCCGCGTCGGCACTGAGCTGGTCCGCCAACTGCACCATGTCGTGTTGCCACTGCGGCTTCATGGTGTTGACCGGCGAGCCCGGCTCGTCAAAGGTGACCGTGGCAATGCCTTGGTCGAGCGAATAGCGAATCGTTTCCATGTTTACACCCGTTCAATGATGGTGGCAATGCCCATGCCGCCGCCCACACACAGCGTGACCAGACCGCGTTTCAGTTGCCTGCGCTCGAGCTCGTCGAGCAGCGTACCGATCAGCATCGCGCCGGTGGCGCCCAAGGGGTGACCCATGGCAATCGCGCCGCCGTTGACGTTGACCTTCTCGTGCGGCACATGCATCTCGGCCATGAAACGCATGGGCACGATGGCAAAGGCCTCGTTCACTTCAAACAAATCGATGTCATCGATCGTCAAGCCTGCTTTGGCCAGGGCTTTGCGCGCGGCAGGCATCGGGCCGGTGAGCATGATGGTCGGGTCAGCGCCCGACAAAGCCGTGGCCACAATGCGCCCGCGAGGGGTCAAGCCCAATTCTCGGCCTTTGGCTTCGGAGCCCATCAACACAGCGGCTGCGCCGTCCACAATGCCCGAAGAATTGCCGGCCGTATGCACATGGTGAATCCGCTCGACTTGCGGATAACGCGCCAAAGCCACAGCATCAAAGCCCATCGCGCCCAAATCGGTGAAGGACGCCTTGAGGCCGCCCAGACCCTCCAGGGTGGTGTGGGGTTTGATGAATTCGTCTTCCGCCAGAACCGGCAAACCGAGATCGTCGGTGACCGCCATGACCGACTGCTTGAAGCGCCCGGCGGCGCGGGCCTCGGTGGCGCGGCGTTGCGACTCGAGGGCGTAACGATCCACATCGTCACGGGTGAAGCCGCCCAGGGTGGCGATCAAATCCGCGCCAATGCCTTGCGGGGTAAAGCCGGTGTCGCAATTGGTGGCGGGGTCTTGCGCCCAGGCGCCGCCGTCCGAGCCCATGGGCACGCGGGACATGCTTTCAACGCCACCGGCGATCACCAAGTCTTCCCAGCCGCTGGCCACTTTTTGGGCGCCCAGGTTGACGGCTTCCAGGCCCGAAGCGCAAAAGCGGTTGACCTGCACCCCCGAGACCCGAAAGTCCCAGCCTGCTTTGAGCAAGGCCGTTTTGGGCAATACAGCCCCTTGGTCACCGATCGGCGAGACGCAGCCCATGACCACATCGTCAACCTGGGCCGAATCAAAACCATGGCGCAAACGCAGTTTCTCGAGCAAGTTGCCGAGCAGGTCCACCGGCTTGACTTCGTGCAAGCTGCCATCTTTTTTGCCTTTGCCGCGGGGCGTGCGCACCGCGTCAAAAATGAATGCTGAAGTCATTCACATCTCCTGGTAGTTGTGGTCATGAAAGGGCCCCGCAGACGGGGTATTGCCGAGGATTGACAAAGGCATTATCGGCATGCACACTGAACAAAGCAAGTGCTTGGTTGAGGCCTGGCACCGCCCAACGACCCCTCGGAGACACGCATGCATTGGACCCACGAACACGAAGAACTTCAGCGCAATTTGAAACGCTTTATCGATGACGAAATCAATCCTTATGTGGACGAATGGGAGGCGGCCGAAATTTTCCCGGCCCATGAAGTCTTCAAGAAATTGGGCACTCTGGGCTATTTGGGACTGACCAAGCCGCAAGCTTATGGGGGCGCAGGCTTGGACTATTCGTATGCGGTGGCCATGGCCGAAACGCTGGGTCACATTCAGTGTGGCGGCTTGCCCATGGCCATCGGTGTGCAGACCGACATGGCCACGCCGGCCCTGGCTCTTTTTGGTTCCGATGCTTTGCGCCAGGCGTTTCTCGCTCCTGCCATCAGCGGCGACATGGTGGGGTGCATTGGTGTGTCCGAACCCGGCGCGGGCTCGGATGTGGCATCGGTCAAAACCACGGCCCGCAAAGATGGCGACGACTACATCATCAACGGCGGCAAGATGTGGATCACCAACAGCCTGCAGGCCGATTGGATGTGCCTGTTGGCCAATACCTCGGAAGGCCCGGCCCACAAAAACAAAAGCCTGATCATCGTGCCGATGAACACCCCGGGCATCACGGTGGCCAAAAAAATCCGCAAGATCGGCATGATGTCGAGCGACACCGGCTTGATCCACTTTGACGATGTGCGCGTGCCCCAACGCAACCGCATCGGCGAGGAAGGGATGGGCTTTACCTACCAGATGCAACAGTTTCAGGAAGAACGCTTGTGGGCTGCAGCCAATGCGATTCAGTCTTTGACCAATTGCATTGAGCAGACCATTGCTTACACCGGCGAGCGGATGGCATTTGGCAAGTCGATTTTGGACAACCAGACGGTGCATTTCAAAATGGCCGAACTCAAAACCGAAGTCGAATCCCTGCGCGCCTTGACCTACATGGCCACCGAGTACTATTTGGCCGGCAAAGACGTGACCGAATGGGCCTCCATGGCCAAACTCAAAGCCGGCCGCTTGTTGCGCACCGTGCCCGACAGTTGCTTGCAATACTGGGGCGGCATGGGTTTTACCTGGGACAACCTGGTCTCGCGCTTGTACCGCGATGGTCGCCTGGCCTCCATTGGTGGGGGCGCCGATGAAGTCATGTTAGGGATCATCAGCAAACACATGCATACCTTGCCTAAGAAGCGCTGAGACCTGCAGCCACAGACAAAGGCACCCGAATGGGCATGTCCAGCAGCATCTGCCCCATGCCCTTGCCCAGTGGATCGTTGCGTGTAGAGGACGGCCCGCCGCCGCCCAGGGCTTGGTGCATCACCAAGTTCATGGCATCGATACCGGGCAGATGAAAGCGCTCAACGTCACCTTTCACCAGGTGTGCGAAATAGGCTTTGACCACCTCCGGCGTCACGCGGGCCCACAAGAGTGGCAACCATGCAGGGCGGCGCGCCACCAGGCCGATGTTGGAGATGTCGCCCTTGTCGCCGCTGCGCGCCCAGGCCAAGCGGATCAGCGGTATCTGCGTTTCAGGCTCCCCGGTTTCAATCCATGCATCGGGCGCAGCCAGCATCGGCGCGCCGGGCCACGCAATCTCTGCGGTGACTGCGGGCAAGTCCACCGGCCACACCTGTTCGCCCATGCGCACCGCCACGGTCACGCTGGCTTTGTCGACCAAAAATGAAAAGGGCTTGATGTGCGGTGAAGGCGTGGGCCGCCCGCCGCCAGGCCCGGTGGTGCCGGGCGACCAGGACGTGCCGGCTGGCGAAATCTCTTTGGCGAACAACTCCAGCGCTTGTTTGAGCGGGTGGCTGACGATGACGCGGACCATCACCTCGCGCGCCCCGCCTGCGCGGGCGTGCGGACCGTACACAGTTTCTGCGCCCAGCAAATCGACCGCGGCGCTGGTGAAGTCCGGCAGGCCCAGTTGCTGCAGCAGGCTGCGGGTGCGGGCCAGAATGGCTTCGCCGGTACGGCGCGCTTTGGCCGCCGCGTCAATGCCAATGATCAACATGCTGCCGGTGCAGCGAAATCCGTCCATCGCGGTGGCCGAGACCTTGTATTGCGCGCTGGGCGCTCGGCCCACAGCGCCGGAAACACGCACACGCTCGGGGCTCAGTTGCTCAATCTGGACTTGCCTGAAATCGCAATGCACATCGGGCAGCAAATACGCCCCCGGGTCGCCGATTTCATAGAGCAATTGCTCGGCCACGGCGGCGCGCAAAATCTTGCCGCCAGTGCCCGGGGTTTTGTGCAATTCAAAGCTGCCATCGGCATAGCAGTCGATGATCGGGTAGCCGATGTTGGGCCAATCCGGAATCTCTTGCCAATCGGTGTGCAGACCGCCTGTGGCTTGGCAGCCGCATTCAATGATGTGCCCGGCCAAACTGCCGCTGGCGAGCAGGTCGTAATCTTGCGGGCCCCAACCGAAAGCGTGCATCAAAGGCCCCAGCGTCACGGCGCTGTCCACGCCGCGTCCGGTGATCACAATGTCTGCCCCTTCGGCCAGTGCGCGGGCCACAGGCACCGCACCCAAATAGGCATTGGCCGACAAGACCTTGGCGGGCAGGGGGTCGCCGCGGTACATGTCCCGGGTGTTTGCGTCCCGCAAGGCGGGCAGCTGCGCGCTGATGTCGTCGCCAAGCACCACTGCAATTTTCGGCTGCAGGCCCATGCTGTTCGCCAAGGCTTGCAGGGCATCGGCACAGCCTTGCGGGTTCATGCCGCCGGCATTGGCCACCACTTTGATGCCGCGTTGCATCACTTCAGGCAAAACGGCTTTCATGGCCATGTCGACAAAGTCGGTGGCGTAGCCCATCTCAGGCTTCTTGGTGCGTACCGAGGCCAGGATGGCCATGGTGGTTTCGGCCAGGTAGTCAAACACCAGGTAGTCGATCAGGCCGGAGTGCGCCAATTGTGTGGCACCCAGCATGCTGTCGCCCCAAAAACCGGAGGCACCGCCGATGCGGACTGTGCGGCGGGAAGAAGGGTCAAGACGGTCAGAGGACATGGTGCAAAACGAAAGAAGTGAATAGGACGCAGCCTGTGCGCGGTGGATGCCATCTTGGCTGTGCCTTGCATGAAATCGGCGCACAAAGGTGACAATCTCGGGCGGTGTATCGGTGTTTTCCTAGGGGTCTGTGACCACTTCGCACAAGCAGCTTGGCGGCTGTGGGTTTATGCTGGCGGTATCGATCACCACGCAGGTTTCAGGTCATGTTGGACACCCAGGCACTGCCGCATTACTTCAGCGCCGAGCACGCAGACTATCGTGCTGCGCTGCGCGATTTCGTTGCTCGCGAAATCACCCCCTTTGTGAACGAATGGGACGAGGCCGAGGGCTTTCCGCGCGATTTGTACCAGCGCATCGCCCGCCTGGGCGTTTTGGGTATCGGCTACCCGCAGGCCTTGGGCGGCACCCCGGCGGACATTTTTTACCACCTGATCACCGCCGAAGAAATGGCGCGCTCGGGCAGCGGTGGCGTCTCGGCCTCTTTGCTGTCGCACACCATTGGCTTGCCACCGGTCAATGCCTATGGCAGCGAAGCGCTCAAGCAACGGGTGGTGCCGGCGGTCTTGCGCGGCGACAAAATCGCCGGCCTTGCCGTGACCGAGCCGGGCGGCGGCTCGGACGTGGCCTCACTCAAAACCACAGCGGTGCGCGACGGCGACCATTACCTGGTCAGCGGCGAAAAGGTCTTCATCACCTCCGGCATGCGGGCCGATTATTTGACGGTGGCCGTGCGCACCGACCCCAACAACAAAGGTGCGGGTGGCGTGTCGGCCTTGCTGGTCGAGTGCGACTCGCCCGGCCTGACCCGCACGGCGCTGAACAAGATGGGCTGGTGGGCCTCGGACACCGCGCACCTGCGCTTTGACCAAGTGCGTGTGCCGGTGGCCCACTTGTTGGGGGTGGAGAACCAGGGCTTCAAGGTCTTCATGAACAACTTCAATGCCGAGCGCTTGGGCATGTCGGCGCAAGCTTGCATGTTTGCGCAGGTGTGCCTGCACGAAGCGACCGATTGGGCACGCGAGCGCCACACTTTTGGCGAGCCCTTGTCGAACAGACAAGTCATTCGCCACAAGCTGGTGGACATGGCCATGCGCATCGAGGCCGCGCGCAGTCTGGTGTATGAGCTGGCTTGGCAGGTCGAACACCAGGTCGGCGATCCGGCGCATCTGGTGGCGCGCACTTGCATGGCCAAAATCTTGTCGACGCAGGCGATGCAGTTTTGCGCCGACCAAGCGGTGCAAATTTTGGGGGGCATGGGCTTCATGCGCGGCACCCGTTCCGAGCGCATTTACCGCGAGGTCAAGGTCATGATGATCGGCGGCGGCTCGGAAGAAATCATGAAAGACCTGGCGGCCCGTCAGTTGGGTATTTGAAATCAATCCTGTCGAAAGTAAGACCCATGCCCCAGATTGAATCCAGCATTTCCTCCAGCAGTCCCGCTTTTGCCGTCAACCGCGCGCACATGCTGGCGCTGTTGGACAAGGTGCGCCAAAGCGAACAACGTGCGCGCGACAAATCTGCTTTGTCGCGCGAGCGTTTCGAAAAACGCCAGCAACTGCTGCCGCGTGAACGCCTGGCGCTGCTGCTGGATGCGGGCGCCCCTTTTTTGGAGCTGTGCACGCTGGCCGGTTGGGGTCTCGATACCCCCGACCCCGAGAAAAGTGTGCCCGGCGGCGGCGTGATCGCGGGCATTGGTTATGTCAGTGGTGTGCGCTGCATGGTCATGGCCTCGGACTCGGGCATCGATGCGGGGGCCCTGCAGCCCAAGGGCTTGGACAAACTGCTGCGGGTGCAAGAGTTGACGCTGGAAAACAAACTGCCTTATGTGCAATTGGTGGAAAGCGCAGGCGCCAATTTGATGACCTACAAGGTCGAGGATTTTGTGCGCGGCGGCACCACCTTTCGCAACTTGGCGCGCATGTCGGCGGCGGGTTTGCCGGTGGTCACCGTGACCCATGGTTCTTCCACTGCCGGTGGGGCGTATCAAACTGGCTTGTCGGACTACATCATCTTGGTACGCGGGCGCTCGCGTGCTTTTTTGGCCGGTCCGCCTTTGCTCAAAGCGGCCACGGGGGAGGTGGCCACCGAAGAAGAATTGGGCGGTGCGGTCATGCACACCAGCGTGTCTGGGCTGGGTGATTATTTGGCCGAAGACGACCGCGACGGCTTGCGCATCGCGCGCGACATCATGGCCAAACTCGATTGGAACCGCGCCGTACCCATGCCAACGCCGCGCAGCTTCAAGCCGCCACGCTACGACGCCGAAGAGCTCTTGGGCATCATGCCCGATGACCACAAGCGACCGGTGGACATGAAACAAGTGATTGCGCGTCTTGCGGATGATTCTGACTTTTTGGAGTTCTCCGAAAACTACGGCAGCGCCACGGTCTGCGGGCACATTCAAATCGAAGGCTGGTCGGTGGGTGTGATCACCAACAACGGACCCATCGATCCGGCCGGGGCCGCCAAGGCCACGCATTTCATTCAGGCCTGCTGCCAGTCGCGCACGCCCATTTTGTATTTGAACAACACCACCGGTTACATGGTGGGCAAGGCCTATGAAGAAGCGGGCATCATCAAGCACGGCTCCAAAATGATCCAGGCGGTGACCAACGCCACCGTGCCGCAAATCACGCTCTACTGCGGGGCCTCTTTTGGCGCGGGCAACTACGGCATGTGCGGCCGGGGTTTCAATCCGCGCTTTTGCTTCAGCTGGCCGAACGCCAAAACCGCCGTCATGGGCGGCGAGCAAGCAGCAGGCACCATGCGCATCGTCACCGAAGCGGGCATGCGGCGCAAAGGCGAGGTGGACGAGGCCAAGCTCGACGAGATGAGCCGACGCATCGTCGAGCGGTTTGACAGCCAAATGAGCGTCTTCACCACCAGCGCGATGCTGCTCGACGATGGCGTGATCGACCCGCGAGACACCCGCGCCGTGCTGGCGCAGGTGCTGGCCGTTTGCCGCGAAGCGCAGGCCCGTGAACCACAAAAGATGCAGTTTTCGGTGGCACGTCCTTGAAGCAGGAACTTCTCATGAACCTTCTCACGCCTTTCCACAAAGTCCTCATCGCCAACCGCGGTGAAATCGCGCTGCGCGTGATCCGCAGCGCGCACGCCTTGGGTTACCGCACCGTGGCGGTGTATTCCAGCGCCGATCAGGATGCCGCGCATGTGTTGGCCGCGCACGAAGCCGTGTGCATTGGCGAGCCCTTGCCCGCCCAGTCCTACTTGAACATCGCCGCCATCTTGGATGCTGCACGCCTGACCGGGGCGGATGCGGTGCATCCGGGTTATGGTTTTCTGGCCGAGAACGAAGACTTTGCCCAAGCCTGTCGCGAGGCGGGCTTGGTGTTCATTGGCCCCTCGCCTGAAGCGATCCGCGCCATGGGCGACAAAGCGGGCGCGAAACGTTTGATGATCGCCGCGGGCGTGCCCTGCATCCCGGGTTACCAGGGCGAAGACCAGAGCGCCGAGCACCTGGCCGCGCAAGCGGCGCAGATCGGCTACCCGGTGATGATCAAGGCCACCGCTGGCGGCGGGGGGCGCGGCATGCGGCTGGTGCGCCAAGCCGCCGAGTTTGACGACCTGCTGCGCAGCGCACAGTCTGAAGCGCTCAACGCTTTTGGCGACGCCACGGTGATTTTGGAGCGCGCCATTGAAGCGCCGCGCCACATTGAGATTCAGGTATTTGCCGATCGGCATGGACACGCCATTCACCTGGGCGAGCGCGATTGCTCGGTGCAGCGACGCCATCAAAAAGTGATTGAAGAAGCGCCTTCTCCAGCGGTGGACGCGGCCTTGCGTGAGCGCATGGGCGCCACTGCCGTGGCGGCGGTGAAGGCCATTGCCTATGAAGGCGCGGGCACGCTGGAGTTTTTGCTGGACCGCGAGGGGCATTTTTATTTCATGGAAATGAACACCCGGCTGCAAGTGGAGCATCCGGTGACCGAGGCCATCACCGGTCTGGATTTGGTGGTTTGGCAATTGCGCGTGGCGGCGGGCGAGCCGCTGCCTTTGACGCAAGCGGACGTGCGTTGGGAGGGGCATGCCATTGAAGTGCGCCTGTGCGCCGAAGATGTGCCTGCCGGCTTCATGCCGCAAAGCGGCACCTTGCTGCACTGGCAAGTGCCCGAGTCTGTCCGGGTTGAACATGCTTTGTCGGATGGGGCCAGCATCCCGCCTTACTACGACTCGATGATCGCCAAGCTCATTGCCCATGGCCGTGACCGTGCGAGTGCCCTCAGGCAACTGCAGTCGGCGCTGTACGATCTGGTGGCACTGGGGGTCAAAACCAACCAGACTTTCTTGCGGCGCAGCTTGGCTCAACCGGTCTTTTGCGCGGGCGGGGCGACCACGGCGTTCATTGCAGAGCATGAAGCCGAGTTGTTGCATGCGCCCGCCGACTCCCGCGCTTTGGCAGTGGCGGCATGGCTCTTGCAGCAAAGCGGTGGCGGGGGGCTGACCGCGTCAAGTCTGGCCCATGCCTTGCCTGTGGCGGTGCATTTGTCGGTCGACGGCAGCCGTTTGCAGGCCATCGTCACCCAAACCGCCGGCCAACACTTCACGGTCCAGGTCGCAGCGCAGACCCACACTGTGACAGCCCAGGCGCACGCGGCGCACAGCGCCCGATTGATGGTGGACAAGGTATTGCACAGCGTTCCCTTTGTGCGCGAAGGCCAAAGCCTGTGGCTGCATTGGGCCGGCCGACCTTACCAAGTACAAGACCTGACCCGCGAGGTGGGCAGACGGCCCGGGGAGCAAGGCGGCGACGGCAAAGTGCGCGCCAGCATGAACGGCCGTGTGGTGGCGGTGTCCGTTGCTGTGGGTGACCCGGTTCAAGCGCAGCAGGCCCTGATCACCCTCGAAGCGATGAAAATGGAACACGTCCATGCGGCCCCCTTGGCCGGCACGGTGACCGCGGTGCATGTGGCCACGGGCGACCAGGTGCCGGCCAGTCGCGTGATGGTGGAAATCAAGGCGCATGCACCGTCAGCCGCAACCGCAAAGGACGCATGATGAGCGACAACGATGTGGTTTTGCATGACCGCAGGGGCCCTGCCTTGTGGATCACCATCAACCGGGCTGACAAACGCAACGCCATCCACGATGGCGTGGTGCGGGGCATTCGCGAAGGTTTACGCCAAGCCCATGCCGATCCGGCAGTTCGGGTGGTGGTCTTGACCGGTGCGGGCGACAAAGCGTTTTGCGCCGGGGGCGATTTGCAGCCGGGCAAGAGCTTCGCTTTTAATTTTGCCCAACCCAATGGGGCTTATGCCGATTTGCTGCGCGAGGCGCAGAACGCGACTTTGCCCATGATTGCCCGCATCAACGGCACCTGCATGGCCGGCGGCATGGGCTTGTTGTGCATGGCCGATTTTGCGGTGGCGGCAGACCATGCCTTGTTTGGCCTGCCCGAGGTCAAAGTGGGCGTATTTCCGATGCAGGTCATGAGCCTGCTGCAAGACCTGGTGCCGCGCCGCATTGTGCGTGAATGGGCGCTGACTGGGGAGCCGTTTTCAGCGCTCGAAGCCCAAAGTGCGGGACTCGTGAACCATGTGGTCCCGGCCGCTGCGCTGGACACCAAAACGCAGTGGCTGATCGAGCGCATTGTGGACAAATCACCCACCGCCATCCGGCGAGGCAAATACGCGATGCGCGCCATCGCTGACATGGGCTTTGACCAGGCCATTGCCTACACCGAAAGTCAGATCGCCCTGCTGGCGATGACCGAGGATGCGCGTGAAGGTTTGGCCGCTTTCAACGAAAAACGCAAGCCGACTTGGACGGGACGTTGAAGCTGGGCCCTTGAACTCAGCGGGCCTGAGAGGCAGAGCCCGCTTGAAGTTGAAAGCGGCGAAAGGGTTGACGGCCTGCCTCCGGAAAATGTTCAATCTCCACATACGCACTGGCCAAGCTGCCCATGAACTGATCGCCCATGTCATGCGAGCCGGTCTGTGCCGGGACATACAGGGCCTGCTGCAGGCGGCGGCGCAGTGGAGCCAGAGAGGTCTTAAAAAGTGTGAAGTTGATCATGGCAAGTCCCCTGAATGCGTTAAACAATATAAATAGTTTATACCGTTTATTAGATGATGCTGTAGGGGTTTACAACTTCCTACATATTTGCAAGTTTTGCCAGGAGCCGCGGGTCGATCGCGGTCAGGGGTCTCTGCGTGTAGGGTATGCCGTTCTCAGCAAGAGGATGTTGCGGTACCCGAGCCGAAGCCATCCCTTGTCTTGAAAACGCCGCAATTGTTGATTGACTCTTTGCCGAGAAGCCATGGCCGCCTGCGCCAGATCGGATTGGTTGACCCAAAGTTGCACACCGTCAGGCACCTTCACACCGTTGAATTTGGCAAAGCGCTCCAAAGTGGCCCAGACGCGTTTCTCGAGCGTGGGCATACCTTGATCTGCCAAGGTGTCAAACAGCTGATTGATCCGCAGACCCAAAACGCGCAACAAGTCCACCGCCACCGAGGCGTCTTGGCTGATCAGGTCCAGTAACTTGGCGCGCTCTATTTGCAAAACTTGGCTGTGAACCGCCGCCACCAAATCGGCGGGATAGGTGCTGTGGGCAAACACCGAACTCAAGCCCGATATTTCGCCGGGCAATATCCAGCGCAGCAATTGCTCTTCGCCTTCGATGGTGGTGACGCTCACCCGCAAACGCCCTTTGACCAACAGCAAAGCCGTCGAAATAGATTGGCCGCGGCTGAGCACCACTTGGCCTGCTTGCCATGCGCGCATGACGCCGATGCGCATGAGCGCTTGCGTCGAGCGGTCCGTCAGCGCCGAGTGATCGTCTGCAGTGGGAGACGGGGACGCCTTGTCCGCTGTTTTGAAATGCAGACCACGGTGAGAAGTTCGCGTTGATGGCATGGGGCAGAGGGAATTTGACAGCAGACAACACAGCACAAGGCCTTCATTTTGGGTGCTTTCCCTTAAATTGTCACCTGGGTAACAATCTGCCGTCTCTTTGCGTTTTCAAATGGGCGGTGAGCTGACTTGATTCAAGCAACAGACCCCCTCCATGGAGACCTCATGAAATTCTTTGCCCTCGCCCCCGCCCTCCTGCGAAATGCACTGGGCCTTCTGGCTTTGTCTTGGTGCGCACTGGTGAATTCGCAGACTGAAACCCTGCGCATCCAGGACTACCCGGGTCTGGGCAACGTTCTGGTGCGCGTCGCCGCCGCCAACGGGTATTGCGAAAAAAATGGCCTCAAGTGCGAGCTCAAAACCATTCCGGCCGCACCTTTGGGCATACAGACGCTGATGGCCGGTGACATCGATGTCGCTTTTGGCCCTGCGGAGGTGGTGATTCAGGCTTTCAACAAAGGCGCGGATCTCAAAATCATCGGCAGCGGTTCACGCGGCAACATTTTCTATTTGATGGCGGGCGCTCACCTTGAAACGCCGAATGCGGCCAAGGGCTACCCGGCGGTGATGGCCGACTTGAAAGGCAAAAAAATCGGCGTGACCGCGCGTGGCTCGGGGGCCGAATTTCAGTTGCTCGACATGCTCAAAGGCGCAGGCTTGTCGGGCAGCGACGTGACCATCGTCGCCGTGGGTGCACCCAATACAGGCTTGCCCGCCATTGCCAACAAACAGGTTGACGCGCTCATGTTGTTCTCGCCCATGGATGGGTTTTGTGTCGCCATGAAAGTATGTCGCATCATTGTGGATCCCCGCAAAGGCGAAGGTCCCAAAGAGATCACGCAGCTCAACGGCGCGGCGGGCCCCATGACGGTGCGCGGTGATTTTGCGCAAAAGAAAGGCCCCGCCTTGGATGCATTTGCAAAGGCCATGCGCGAGTCGGAAGCTTTTATTCAAAACCCTGCCAACTTCAGTGCATTGCTCAAAATTGTCAACGACACCTTCAAAATAGACGGGCCTGCAGGCGCTCTGGCTGTGGAGACTTCATTGCGCAATGCCACGATGGGCGGGGGCTTGGGCTTTTCGCTGGACCCCAAAGCCTTGCAAGCCGCTGCCGATTATTTACAAAAAACCGCACAAATCGATAAAACAGTGGACACCGCAAAGCTGTTGCAATTGCGTTGATCCATGGACAACGGCAACCCCGGCACCGAGTCAAATCACACCCCGCTGGCCATCGCGGTCGATGGCGTGAGTTTGAGTTTTGATGGGACCCAGCCCGTCTTGTTGGACGTCTCATTGCATGTCCAGCAAGGTGAATTTGTGTCCTTGGTCGGCCCGAGTGGCTGCGGTAAAACAACGCTGCTCAACATGGCCGCCGGCTTGGTGGCCCAGACCGGCAAAGGCCGCATCCAAGTGGCGGGCGCTGTTCCTGTGCAAGGCCATCCGCAGGTGGGTTACATGCTGGCCCGTGACAGTCTGCTGCCTTGGAAGACAGCATTAGGCAACGCCATGTTTGGCATGCAAGTGCGTGGCGTGCCGCGCGCCCAAGCCCAAGCGCGTGCCCAAGCCATGTTGCAAGAGGTGGGTTTGGCAGGTTTTGAAAATGCCTACCCCAAGGCTTTGTCACACGGCATGCGCCAGCGGGTGGCGCTGGCCCGCACTTTCGCTTTGGGCTCGTCCGTGCTCTTGATGGACGAGCCCTTTGGTGCGCTGGACGCCCAAACCAAACTGCAACTGGAAGACCTGCTGCTTCGCCTGTGCCAACAACATCAGCAGTCGGTGCTGTTCGTGACGCACGATTTGTCTGAGGCCGTTGCCGTGTCTGACCGGGTGGTGGTGATGACTTCAAGGCCCGGGCGGATCGTTGCCGACATTGCGATCGATTTGCCACGTCCCCGGTCTATACGGGCGCTTCAAAAAGACCCGCATTTTCACGAACTGTATGCGCAGATCTGGTCTCATCTTGAATCTGGTTGGAGCAAACATGAAGGCTGAAAAATGGAAGTGGCTTGGCGTACACATGGCCTTCATCTGTGTGATGCTGGCCTTGGGCGAATGGCTCACCGTCAACCGTTGGCTGGATCCTACCTTTGTGGGACAACCCAGCGGGGTCCTCCGGTTTTTATGGAACAACATCACCTCGGGGCAACTTTGGGTGGACATGGGCTGGACCATGGCCGGCACCTTGATTTCTTTTTTACTCGGCAGTGTGGCCGCCATATCGGTCGGATTGTTGTTTGTGGGGTTTCCGAAGTTGGAGAAATTCCTGGAGCCTTATTTGAACGCGATGAACGTGATGCCACGTATCGCCTTGGCGCCACTCTTTATCTTGTGGTTTGGTTTGGGTCTGGGGTCCAAGATTGCCTTGGGTTGCAGCCTGACTTTCTTCATTGTGCTGTCCAGCACCGTCGCAGGCATTCGTGGCGTCAGCCAAGACCATCTGACGCTGTGCAAGACCTTGGGCGCGAGCGCGGTGTCCACCTTCTTCCAAGTCACCTTGCCCGGTGCGGTGCCGGTGATTTTCTCAGGCCTGCGCCTGGGCTTGATTTATTCACTTTTGGGCGTGATTGGTGCAGAGATCATTGCTTCAGAAAAGGGTCTGGGCCAGTCACTGGCCTATCTGGGCTCAACCTTCGAAGTCAATGGCGTGATGGCCTTGCTCTTGGTCTTGGCCATGATCGGCGTGAGTGTGATGAAAACCATGACCTGGCTTGAAAAACGTTTGCTGCACTGGCAATGAGCGCGGCATGGATGAGAACAACCTGTCTTTTAAAACACAACGAAAGTGAGCCCCCATGGCCAATACAAAACCCCTGAAATTGATCAACATTGCCAAGCGCTACAAGCACATCACCCCCGTGCCGCGCATGCCCAACTTTGCCGCCTGGATCGAGGGCGTGGACTTGTCCCAGCCGCTGAGCAAAAATGTGCAAGCCGAGTTGCGCCAAGCTCTGTTTGACTTTGAGGTTATTTTCTTCAAGCCCCAAGTGATCACGCCTGCTCAACACACCAACTTGGCCAAGGTTTTTGGGCCTCTGTCGGGGGGATCTTATTTTGAGCGCCACCCCGATGCGCCTGAACTGGAAGTCATCCACTCTGACCCTGCACGGCCTCCCTCGATTGACAACTGGCATACCGACATCAGCTGGAAGCCGCACCCGCCCTTGGGCACCGCGATTCAAATCACCGTCACTCCCCCTGCCGGCGGCAACACCTGCTGGATCAGCACCAGCAAGGCCTACGAGTGGTTGTCGCCCGGCATGAAGAAGTACCTGGAGGGTCTGACGGCGGTGCATACCTGGGAAGTTTCTGGCTTTCGAGAAGCGCTCGGCCAACGCGGAGACGAGGCATTGATCGCCGCCATCAAGGCCTTCAAGCCGGTGGTGCATCCTGTCGTGCGGGTGAACCCCGACTCAGGGCGCAAGTGCATTTATGTCAACAGCGATTTCACCCGCAACATCCAAGGCGTTGACCGCCACGAGGCGGTGGGCATGCTGCGGTTTTTAATGGACTGGATGAAAAAACCCGAATTCATGGTGCACCACCAGTGGGAGGCCCACGGCATTGCCATCTGGGACAACCGGTCCACCCAGCATTACGCTTTGGCCGATTACTGGCCGCACAACCGGGTCAACCAGCGCGTGACCTTCGATGAGAAGGGCGTCAAGGCCGACAAGGTCAGCGTGAATCAACAAGTGCTGGGCGGCAGAAAAATCCGTTAGGCCCGGTCCATCCTCTGCACTGCCGCCTGTCCGGTATCCCAGTGGGCGATGGCCCGAGCCGTTCATTATTGGACTTCAAGCCCCCAAGCAGGCGCTGAGCTTTTGATCAAATACCCTTTGAAAATTTGCACGCGGCCTGCTCAATGAACATGCCCCCGTTTTGCGATCGTCGCCAAAACAGTCCATTGAAAACATGGCCCTTTCAACGCGCTGGCTTTTTCCCAACGAACGCGGGCAGGACGGCAGGCGGCTGGAACATCACGCCCAAGCTGTGACCGTCCCTGCTTTTGGCGACTTGGTCTAAGCCAAGGATCCCAAGGGCTGCCAGTGGCATGAGCGCCAAGGCACCTGTGGCTTGTCAGATGTGACGTCGAGAAGTCATGCCCGCACGCCTCAGTCCAGTTTGATGCCCGCACCCCGGATCGCTTGACCCCAAAGTTGGTTGTCTGTTTTGAGAAAGGCAGAAAACTCGGCGGGGGTTTGGGCCTTGAGTTCACCCCCGTAGGAGCGCCATTTGGCCATCAACTCCGGGTTTTGCACGGCCGCCTTTTGCATGGCATCGGACAACTTCGCCACAACCGCAGCGGGCGTCCCGGCAGGCGCAAACAGGCCAATCCAAGCGGTTGGACTGTAGTCAGGCAGTCCTGCTTCCGCAAAAGTGGGCACCTCCGGGAAATTGGGGTGACGCGACTTGCCCGTGAGCGCCAGGATCTTGAGCTTTCCTGCCTTCACGTTACCAATGGCGGCAGGCAGCGCATCAAAGATCACGTTGACTTGTCCGGCCACGAGGTCGGCGTAAGGGCTGGTGGTGTTGTACGGCACGAAATTGATCTTGACTCCCGCATTGGCCGCAAACCATTCTCCCGCAAGGTGCGAATAACTGCCGACGCCCGAGGTGGCGGCCACCACACTGTCGGGTTGCTTTTTCAAGCGTTCAATCAATTCTTTGGCGTTCTTCTCAGAGACGTTGGGGTTCGCTGTCAGCGCGGTGTGCAGCAGCCCCACGACGCTGATGGGGACGAAATCACTCGCCTTGTAGGGCACTTTGCTGTACAGGTGTGGCACCACTGACAATGACGTCGTGGAGCCCATGATCAGCGTGTAGCCGTCGGGCGCGGCCTTGGCGCCCACTTCCATGCCAATCATGCTGGCCGCGCCAGGACGGTTTTCTACCACCACCGTTTGCCCCAAGACTTTGGTCAACTCCAGTGCAATTTCACGGGTGTTGGCATCGGGCCCCGTGCCGACAGGAAAAGGGGCAATGATTTTGAGGGGCTTGTTCGGATAATCCTGCGCCTTGGCGGTGAAAGTGGTCATGGCAACCAAGGCGAGGCTGGCCAGTCCGATTCGACGGGTGATGCTGTTCATGAAAGTAGTCTCCTGATGGTGATTGAGGTCAAGACCCATGGTCAGAACGCATTCTCAATAAATTATCAAATTCTCATAATAGGATAAACCATTAGTTTTTCGCGCCATAAAATCCATAGAATCACCACAGTTTTTTAAATTCAGGAGTTGTCCATGTCAAATCCCTTGCATCAACGTCACGCGTTGACATTCAGTCACATGGGTTTTTATGTTCGCGATTTGGAACGCATGGCCCGCTTTTACAAAGACGTGATGTGCTTCTTTGAGACCGACAGGGGCGATCTGGGTCCCGTTCAGTTGATGTTTTTCAGTCGGGACCCCACGGAGCACCATCAGTTGATATTGGCCACAGGTCGACCGGCCGATTTGGCCTTCAATGTGATCAACCAAATTTCTCTGCGCGTGCCAGATCTGGCGACCTTGCGCGAGGTGCGCAACCGCGTCACGGCTGACCCCGATGTGACTGATTTGCAGTGCGCCACCCACGGCAATGCCATTTCCATCTATTTCCGAGACCCAGAGGGCAATCGTCTGGAGGTCTTCATGGACATGCCCTGGTACTGTGAACAACCCTTGCGCGAACCGCTTGACCTGGACCGATCGGATGACGCCGTGATGGCGCAGGTGGAAACACTGGCGCGCAGCCGTCCCGGGTTTCAGAGCCGAGCCGAATGGCAGGCGCGCATGGAACGCTTGATGGGCTATGCAGCATGAATGAACCTGTGTTCGATGTGGCCATCATGGGTTATGGACCGGCCGGTGCCACATTGGCCAATTTACTGGGGCTGTATGGCTTGGCCTGTGTGGTGCTGGAAAAAGATGCCGAGATCTATCCCCTGCCGCGCGCTATTCACTTCGACGGCGAGGTCATGCGTGTATTTGAAACCGCGGGCCTGCGTGCGGCGGTAGAAACCATCTCGCGGCCGGGTCTCACAGGCATGCATTTCAACAATGCCCAAGGGGAAACCTTGCTGATACGAGGCGGCACGAATGCCCGTGGGCCGCATGGGTGTGCCACCAATCATTATTTTCATCAGCCGGAACTCGAAGGGGTGCTGCGCCAGGGCGTCCAACGCTTTGACTGTGTGCAAGTGCGTCAGCAGCAAGAGGTTGAATCGATCGAAGAAGACGCACAAGGTGCGACCCTCCAAGTCAAAGACATGCAAAGTGGTGCGCGCTCCCATGTGCGGGCCCGTTATGTGATCGGCTGTGATGGTGCACGCTCTTTGGTGCGCAAGTTGCTGGGCAGCGGCAAGACCGATTTGGGACTGCACCAGCCTTGGCTGGTATTCGATGTGCGCCTGAAAGCCGATGTCCCTGCCCTGCCGGATCACACCGTTCAGCATTGTGATCCGGCGCGTCCCATGACCTATTGCAATGTGACGGGCAATCGGCGGCGATGGGAAATCATGCTCATGCCGGGTGATGATCCTGCCAAGATGGTTCAACCCGAGACACTCTGGCCGCTGGTCAGCCCCTGGCTGACTCCCGCGCAGGCCGAGATTGAGCGTGCGGTCATCTACACCTTTCACTCCACCATTGCGCAAGGCTGGCGGCGTGGACGATTGTTGTTGGCCGGCGATGCGGCGCACCAAATGCCACCATTTTTGGGTCAAGGCATGTGTGCAGCCATTCGCGATGTGGCCAATCTGGCCTGGAAATTGGACGCTGTGCTGCGCGGCCGCGCCAATGAAGAATTGCTCGATACCTATGAAAGCGAACGCGCGCCCCATGCGCGTGCTTTCATCGAACTGGCTGTGACATTGGGCGACATCATTCAGACCACCAACCCGCAAGCAGCGCGTGAGCGGGACGCGAAATTCAAGGCCGGGCAACCCACGATTTTTGAATTTCCGACCCCCCGCTTGGGGCCTGGCGTTTGGTTGGGTGAAGCGGCGCCCGTGGCGCAAATATTCCCACAACCTGAGCTGCAGGATGGGCGATGGCTCGATCAGGTCATCGGCCTTCATTTTGCAGTGCTCGGCGATCCAGAGTTACTGAGCCAGGTCAGCCCTGAGACCCGTCAGCTTTGGCAAATACATGGCATGGTGGTTTGCCCCTCAACCGACCCGAACATTGCTGCTTGGCTCAAGACCCAGCAAGTCGCAGCCGTGGTGCTGCGGCCTGATCGCTATATCGCCGGGGTGGCGCGCAGCGCGGCAGAGCTCGACGAGATCAGCCGGTGTTTGCCGCAGGTGGCTGAGTCGGTCCATTGATGTCATGAACGACAAAGCCGACTCCAGCCTGTCCCGCATGCTCAGCGTGCTGGATTTGTTTTCAGATCAGCGCCTTCAGTGGAGCGCCGAAGGCATCAGCGAAGCACTGCAAGTGTCGATACCCACGGGGTATCGCTACGTGAAGATGTTGACGCATGCGGGCCTCTTGCAAAGCACGGCCGACGCCCAATTTACGCTGGGACCGCGCATCATTGTGTTGGACCATTACATCCGCCAGGCAGATCCCATACTTCAAAACGGCATCCCTTTCATGAAGGAATTGGTGGCACAAACAGGATTCGACTGCGTGGTTTCCGCTTTGCATGGGCAGCAGTTGCTGGACACCCACCGCGAACGGGGTCAAAGCCCCGCCAGCCTGAGCTATGGCCGCGGTCGTCCCCGCCCTCTGTTCCAAGGTGCGGCCCCAAAGGTCATTTTGGCTGGCTTGAAACCCAGTGCTTTGCACAAACTGATGGCCTTGCACGCCAACGAAATCCATGCGGCAGGCCTGCCCGCCGATTGGCCAAATTTGCGACGTTATTACAGCCACATCCGCAAGGCCGGTTATTACCTGTCGAGCGGTGAACTTGAATCCAACCTGGCCGCACTGGCCGCACCTTTGCACCATGCTGACGGCACGATTGCAGGGGCGGTCTCGTTGGTCACTTCGGTTCAACGCATGGCGGTGATCGATGCCAGCAAGTTAGCCGCCCTCGTGATGCGTGCGGCCAAAGACATCAGCGCGCGCATGTCCTGAATGTTCCAGCTTCGCTTGAAAGAAAGTCTCCTATGAAACTGATCAGCTTCCTTCACCACGACGTGGCCTCTTATGGCGTCGTGAACGGCGACGATGTGCTCGACCTGACGCCCATCCTGGGCGCACAAGCGCCAGACCTGAAAACCCTGATCGCCAAAAACCTCTTTGACGCGGTGGCCGATGCGGCCACGGCCCACAAGCCAACGCTCAAGTTCTCGCAATTGCAGCTGCTGCCGGTGATTCCCAACCCTGGGCAGATTTTCTGCATTGGCTTGAATTACCGCGAACATGTGATCGAAACAGGCCGTGAAGTGACTGAAACGCCGGTGATTTTTCTGCGCTTGGCAGATTCGCAAGTGGCGCACGGACAGGACATCGTGCGTCCGCCGGAGTCGCATCGGCTGGACTATGAGGCCGAGATTGCTGTGATCATTGGCAAGGGCGGGCGCCGCATCAAAGAAGAAGATGCATGGAACCACATTGCCGGCTACAGCTGCTACAACGACGGCTCGGTGCGCGACTGGCAGGTTGCCACTTCACAATGGACGCCAGGTAAAAACTTCTACAAAACAGGCGGCTTGGGTCCCTGGATGGTCACCAGCGATGACATTGCGCCAGCCCAAGTGATGCGACTGCAAACGGTGCTCAACGGTCAGGTGCTGCAAGACACCACCACCGACAAAATGATCCACAGCATTCCGCGCCAGATTGCTTACATTTCCACTTTCACGCCACTGTCGCCTGGCGATGTGATCGTGACCGGCACCCCTGGGGGTGTTGGCAACAAACGTACGCCTCAGATTTTCATGAAGCCGGGTGATGTGTGCGAGATCGTGGTGGATGCGATTGGCACACTGCGCAACGGCATTCGAGACGACGTTTGAAAAGACCTGACCCACGGTCAGCGCGCGGAATCACGCTCACCCCATCAACTGCAGCGCCGCCTGCACGGTGGCCTCCACAGTCACCCGTACCTGTGCTTCCAGCACCGGCGCGTAGCCGACCGGGATGCGCGGCGCGCCCAAGCGTTTGACTTTGCAGGGCAGGTGCTCGGCCACGGTGGCGGCAATTTCTGCGCCAAAGCCGCCGGCCTGAATGGCTTCGTGCGTGACCAGCAGGCGGCCGGTTTTGGCACACGAGGCCAGCACCGCTTCGCGGTCCCAGGGCCAGATGGTGCGCAGATCCATCAGCTCAGCCTCAATGCCCTTGCGGGCCAGTTCTTCGCAGGCTTGCTGGCACACCTGCACTTGCCGGCTCCAGCTGACCAGCGTGATGTCTTTGCCCTGCCGCAAAGTTGCGGCGCGGCCGAGTGGCACTTGCAGGTTTTCGTCCACCGGGCCTTCCAGACCCCACAGGGTTTTGTGTTCCATGTAAACCACCGGGTCGCCGCATTGCATGGCGGCGCGCAGCAGGCTGTAGTTGTCTTGCGCTGTCGATGGGCACACCACCACCAAGCCTGGCAAGTGCGCGAACCAGGCTTCCAGGGATTGCGAGTGTTGCGCGGCCGAGGCGTCCCAAATGCCCGAGGGCATCCGCGCCACCAGCGGCACGCGGCCTTGGCCACCGAACATGAAGCGGTTCTTGGCCGCTTGGTTGACGATCTCGTCCATGCCGCACAGCGCAAAATCCACCACCCGCATTTCCACCACGGGGCGCAGACCGGCCAGCGCCATGCCCACGCCGCTGCCCATGATGGCCGCTTCGCTGATGGGGGTGTCGATGACACGTTCGCGGCCAAAGGTCTCTTGCAAACCCTTGTACTGACCAAAGATGCCGCCTCGGCCCACGTCTTCGCCCATCACCACCACGCGGGGGTCGGCTTGCATTTCGCGCTGTACCGCCAACACGGCGGCTTGGGCGTAAGTCATCAGTACCATTGTCCGGCTCCTGTGGTCTGGATGTCCGTGAAGGCGCTGCTGGCCTCAGGCCAAGGCGCGGCTCCCGCCGCATTCAAAGCCGCTTGCACTTCGTCATGGGCGGCTTGGTCGATGCGGTCCAGCAGGGCCATATCGCCCGACAAAGCCTGGTGCTGCTGGCGCGCGCGCGCGATCGGGTCGGTCAACAACGCGGCGGCCAATTCGGCCGGATCGCGGTAGGCCGCCAGGTCGACAGACACATGCCCTTTGACGCGGTAAGTCAGGGCGTGCAGCAAACGCGGGCCTTGCCCTGCCCGCACAAGTGCCACCAGCGCTTTTGCGGTGGCCCAAACGGCTTGTACATCGTTCCCATCCACGCGGGTGGCTGGGATGCCCAGACTTTCGGCGCGGGCCGATGCCCCTGCACCGCCGATCATCGGGGCGCTGGACGTGGTGGCGCTCCAGCGGTTGTCCTCACAGACAAACAGCACCGGCAATTGGTAAATTTGGGCCCAGTTGAGGGCTTCTAAAAATGGCCCGCGGTTGATGGCGCCATCGCCAAAAAAGCACACCGTGATGCCGCCTTCGCCTTTCAGTTTTTGCGCGTGTGCTGCGCCGGTGGCGATCGGCAAGCCCGCGGCCACCACACCGTTGGCGCCCAGCATGCCGACAGAAAAGTCGGCAATGTGCATCGAGCCGCCTTTGCCGCCATTGAAACCGGTGGCTTTGCCGAACAACTCGCACATCATCCGCGTGAGATCGGCACCTTTGGCCAAAGTGTGGCCGTGGCCGCGGTGGGTCGAGGTCAGGAAGTCGGTGGCATGCAGGTGCGCGCAGACACCCGCAGGCACGGCCTCTTGGCCGGTGGACAAATGCAAAGGCCCTTTGACTTTGGCCGTGCCATCGGATGATTTGCCATAGGCGCTGACGCCGCCTTGGCTGGCCACTTCAGCGGCAGCTTCGAAAGCCCGGATGCGCACCATCATGCGGTACAAATCCAACAGGGGGGGCGCTATGGCGGTCACGTCGTGGGGCACATCGAACTCCTTGAGAGGTAGTGCCTGATGGTAACAAGGGAAAGGGGCCAAGCCCTGCTGCGCAGCGCGCAGGTGACACAGTCACTTAAGTGGACGACAAGGACGCGCACCTGCCGCATCATGGCGTCATGACATCCTCCGCACCGACCGCAGTTTCTCAATTTACCCAGCATGTGGGCATCGAGCTGATGGACCGAGCCCCGGGACGCAGCCACTGGACGCTGGATTTACAGCCTGTGCACATGAACACCCATGGCGTGGTGCATGGCGGGGTGTTGTTCACCTTGGCCGACACCGCCATGGGTTCGGCCTTGTTCGGTACTTTGCAACCGGGGCAGATCTGCGCCACCATCAATATCAAGATCAACTACTTCAAGCCGGTGTTTGGCGGGCGGGTCGTCTGCGAGAGCCACGTGGTCAACCAAGGCAAAAACGTGGCGCACCTGGATGCCACCCTGCATGTCAACGGTGTGTTGGTGGCTCGCGCCAATGGAGACTTTGCGATCTTCAAGCCCCAAACGAATGGACGGGACATGAAAAAACCGCCCGAAGGCGGTCTTCCATCCCGCGGCGACTGATCAGTCGAGCTTGAAGTATTCCGAGATGATTTTCCACTTCCCATCCTGAATTTGCGACAAGCGTGATTTGTTGGAGCCCAAATGTTTGGTGGGTGTGAAGGTGCCCTCTGGACTGCCAAAAATGTCGGTGGGCACCGTCATCTTGTCCATGGCGGCAACAAAGTTGTCGCTGGTCAAATTGGGGCCAACTTTTTGGGCCGCCTGGATGAATGTGTCCATGATCACATAGCCATAGACAGAAAAGACAGTGGGGTCTTCGCTGAACTTGGTTTTGTACTTGTTGGCCCAGAAGCGAATCGGGTTAGAAGCTTCGTCCAAATACGGGTGAGGCACGTTCATTGTGGCGTACATGCCGTCCATCGCCTTGCCGCCGAGTTTGTGGATCAGATCGGTGTAAGCGGCGCTCGAGCCGATAAAAACCGGGTTGAAGCCGGTTTTGCGTGACTCGGCAATCGTGCCTACGGTTTCTCGGATGATGGTGCCCAGCACCACCATTTCACAGCCCGCGCCTTTCATGCGCGCCACTTGCGATGAGAAATCGGTGGCGCCGCGTTTGTAGGACGTCTTTTCTGTGAAGTCCATGTTCAGTGTTTTGAGACTGGCTTCAGCGCCGCGCAACACTTCAAGGCCAAACTCGTCATCTTGGTAAATCGCGCAGACCTTGCTCAGTTTTTTCTCTTTCACCAGGCTGGCCACGGCAGCGCGCATCTGGTCATAGTAAGTTGCAAAGAAGGCGTATTTGTATTTGTTGAAGGGCTCATACATTTCGCGCGCCGCTGTGACGGGCAAAAAGTTCACCACTTTCTTTTCAAACTGCACCGGCATGGCTGCGTTGTTTTGTGCGGTACCCAAGTGCGCGGCCATGATGAAAATTTTGTCTTGGTTGACCAGTTTCTGCGCGGCCAAAACAGCGCGCTTGGGGTCATAACCCGAGTCTTCGGTGATCAGTTTGAGCTTGCGGCCGTGCACAGTGCCTTGCTCGTTGAGCTCGTCAATGCGCAGCAGCATGCCGTTGCGCACCGCTTTGCCGTAACCGGCCAGGGGGCCAGACAAGTCCTGGATGGTGCCGACGGTGATTTCAGTCTTGGTCACGCCTTGTTGCTGCGCGAGGGCCGCGCCGCTGAGGGTCAGCGCTGCGAATAGGGTCAATAGTTTGAACTTCATGTCATCTCCTGGGGTTGTGAAGGGGGGCTGAACCGTATCAGCTGCGGTACATCGATTCAATCATGGCGCTGTATTTTTGCTCGACAAATTTGCGTTTGAGTTTCATCGTGGGCGTCAGTTCATCGTCTTCAGCCGTCAGTTGGGTGTCGAGCAGTCGGAACTGTTTGATTTGTTCTACGCGGGCAAATTTCTTGTTCACAGTGTCAATTTCTTCTTGAATGCGGGCCAGCACTTCAGGTGCACGGGTCAGGCTGGCGTAGTTGGAAAATGGCACGTCATGGTCTTGTGCAAATTTTTCAACGTTTTCCAAATCGATCATGATGATCACGCTCAAATAGGCGCGCCGATCGCCAATGACCACCGCGTCCGTGACGTAAGGTGAAAACTTGAGTTCGTTTTCCCATTCGCTCGGCGTGATGTTTTTGCCTCCTGCCGTGATGATGATGTCTTTCATCCGGTCGGTAATCCGGAAAAACCCTTCACCGTCCACCGTGCCTACATCGCCAGTGTGCAGCCAGCCGTCGGCATCAATGGCCTGCGCGGTTTTGTCGGGCAAGTTCAGGTAGCCCATGAACACGTTGGGGCCGCGCACCAGCAGCTCATGCGTTTCGGGGTCAAGTCGCACCTCGTTGAAGGGTGCAGCGGGCCCGATGAAGCCGGCCTTGATTTTGTCAGCAGGCATCACGGTCGAAGCGCCACACGATTCGGTCATGCCCCAGGCTTCGATCATTGGCACACCGAGTGCCAAATACCAGCGCACCAGATCGGGCGAAATGGGCGCGGCACCGGTGACCAAAACCTTGGCTTTGTGAATGCCGATCATGCGCCGCACATTGTCCAGCGCCAACCAACGGCCCAGGTAGAAACAGCCTTTCAACCACAGGGGAACCGTCTGCCCTGCGGTGACTTTGTCGCTGACTTTGTAGCCAATGCCCAGCGCCCAGCGGTAAACGAGTTGCTGAAGCGGGTCGGACTCAGAGATGGCGATGGTGACCGATGAATAAAACTTTTCCCAGACCCGCGGCACCGCCGTGAAGGTGGTGGGTGCAATCTCGCGCACGTTTTCGGGGACCGTGTCAGGGTTCTCGACAAAATTCAGGATGGTGCCTGTGTAAATCGAAAAATACTGCCCGCCCAGTCGTTCGGCCACATGACACAGGGGCAAAAACAACATCCGTTCGTCGTGCTCATCTTGCACAATGACCTGGTTGTAGCCATGGCACATGTACACCAAGGCGGCGTGGTTGTGCATCGCGCCCTTGGGCTTGCCGGTGGTGCCTGAGGTGTAAATCAGGATGGCCAGGTCTTGCGGCTGGCGGCTTGTGCGGACGTGATCAAACATCGCCGGGTGCTGCGCATCGTATTGCCTGCCCAGGTCCCGCAGCGCGTCCAGGCTGATGACCATCGGGTCTGAATAGCGGGTCAAACCCTCCATGTCGAGCACCACGATCTTGCGCAAGCGTGGCAGGTGCGCGCGCGCGGTCAGCGCCTTGTCAAGTTGCTCTTCGTCTTCGACAAACAAGATGACGGTGCTGGAGTCTTCGCACAGGTACTGCACCTGCGAGGTGGCATCGGTGGGGTAAATGCCATTCGACACGCCGCCCGCGCTGAGCACGGCCAGGTCGGCCAGCACCCATTCCAGCCGCGTGCTGGCCAAAATGGAGGCGCACTCTGCAGGCACAAAGTCCAAAGCCACCAAACCCATGGTCATTTCGCGCACCGCGGTGCCCGCTTGCGTCCAACTCCAGCCTTGCCAAATGCCGAATTTCTTTTCGCGCATCATCAATTGCGGGCCGCGCGCGGCCACACCGTTCCAAAACACATCCGGAATGGTCTCGCCAGGCATCACCACTTGGGTTTGGCCTTTCAATGCTTGGGTATCCCAGAGGACGGTCATGGCTTATCTCCAGGTCTTCTTTTTTTTCCAGCGGCGCTCGGCGCGGGCGCCGTCTTCTTTCAGGCCGAGGTAAAACTCTTTGATATCGTCTTTTTCGCGCAGCGCTGCGCAGGTGTCTTCCATCACGATCCGACCCGATTCCAAAACAAAGCCGTAATCGGCCACGTTCAAAGCCATGTTCGCGTTTTGTTCGACCAGCAAGATGGTGGTGCCCCGTTCGCGGTTGATGCGCACCACGATCTCGAAAATCTCTTTCGTCAGCTTGGGCGACAAGCCCAGGCTGGGCTCGTCGAGCAAGATCAGATCGGGCTGGGCCATGAGTGCGCGCGAGATGGCCAGCATTTGCTGTTGGCCGCCCGAGAGCAGGCCGGCGTCTTGCGCTTCGCGTTCTTTCAAAATCGGAAAGTAGCCATACACCGCTTCCATGTCGCGGGCCACACCGTCGCGGTCCTTGCGGGTGTAAGCGCCCATCAACAAGTTGTCTTTGATGGACAGCAGCGGAAACACTTCACGTCCCTCAGGGACGTGGGCCAAGCCGCGTTGCACGATGAGTGAGGGGTCCATGGCGGTGATGTTGTCGCCTTTGAACTCGATGGTGCCTTTGCGCGGATCAATGATGCCGGAGATGGTTTTCAAAGTGGTGGTTTTGCCCGCGCCGTTGGAGCCCAAAATCGTCGCAATCTGGCCGGGGTAGACCGATAAACTGACACCGCGAATCGCACGGATCGGGCCGTAGGCACTTTCAACGTTGAGCAGCTTGAGCAAAGGCGCAGTGTCTGTCATGTCCCACTCCTCAAGCCACGCGGCGCAAGCTGGCCGCATCGTCTGCGCCACCCAGATACGCCTCGATCACGGCCGCATCGGCCTGCACTTGTGCGGGCGTGCCCAGCGCCAAGACCTCGCCTTGGTTCATGGCCAGCACCCGGTCAGAGACTTTGGATACCAGGCTCATGTCGTGCTCGACCATCAACACCGTGATGCCCAGATCATGTTGAATGTCTTGGATCCAAAAAGCCATGTCGCTGGTTTCTTCCATGTTCAAGCCCGAAGACGGTTCGTCCAGCAACAAAAGATCGGGCTCGGTGCTCAAGGCGCGGGCCAGCTCGACCACCTTGCGAACGCCATAGGGCAGACCGGCCACCAAAGTGTCCCGGTAATGTTGCAGGTCCAGAAAATCAATCACTTCTTCGACTTTGCGGCGGGTGGCCAACTCGGCTTCATGCACACTGCGGGTGAACAGCAATTGGCGCCAAAAGCCGGTGCGGTTGTGCACATGCCGTCCGATCAAGAGGTTTTGCAACACGCTGGCGTGTTCAAACAGTTCGATGTTCTGAAAGGTGCGCGCAATACCCAGGCCAGCGACCGCATGCGGTGGCACTTGGGTGAGGGTTTGGCCCTTGAAATCAATATGTCCGGCGGTAGGCGTGTAGATCCGGCTGATCAGGTTGAAGACGGTGGTCTTGCCCGCGCCATTGGGGCCAATCAGGGTAAAAACTTCACCCCGCTGTACCTCAAAGCTCACCTGGTTGACAGCCAGCACGCCACCAAAGCGCACCGACAGATTGTGGGCAGCAAGCAGGATATCGCTCATTTCAGTCGGTCCGATTTCTGGAAGCTCTTTTGCCGCTTGAACATGCCTTTGCGGTAGAACGGAAACAGTTGAATCCAGGTGCGGATCTTCAGCCAGCGGCCATACAGCCCCATCGGCTCGAACATCACAAAAGCAATCAGCACCAGACCATAAACCAGGCCTTGCAAGCCCGGCGCTTGCCCGATGAAGGCGGGCAGAAAATCTTTGCCCAAGGAGATGAGCTGGGGCATGGTGATCAAAAAGATCGCCCCAAAAAAGGCACCATGGACCGAGCCCAGACCGCCAATGACCACCAGCAACAGCAAGTCCACCGACTGCAGAATGTTGAATTGGTCCGGACTGATGAACTGCAGTTTGTGCGCATACAAAGCGCCGCCCACGCCAGCCAAAGCCGCTGAGATCATGAATGACAGGGTTTTGAAGCGGGCCAGGTGAATGCCCATGCTTTGCGCAGAAATTTCAGAGTCGCGGATGGCCACAAACGCGCGGCCGGTGGGGCTGCGCAGCAAATTGATCACGGCCAATGTCGACAGCACGGTGACCACCAGGCACACGCCATAAAAGCCTTCGTTGCTGCTGGTGTCCAAGCCAAACAGGTTGATCGCTTTGACATGCATCCCTGCATTGCCGCCTGTCACGCTGTCCCAGCGGGCCAGGCCTTCTTCGACAATGAAGCCAAATGACAGGGTGGCGATGCCCAGGTAAATACCTTTGACCCGCAAGGCCGGCAAACCGACCACCGCACCGACCGCCGCTGAAAGGCCGGCTGCCACGGCCAACGAGACCGGAAAGGGCCAGCCCTTGGCGGCCAGCACCGCTTCGGTGTAAGCCCCCACGCCCAAAAAGGCAGCATGGCCCATGGAGAACAAACCGGTGTAACCGGCCAGCACCATCAAGCCCAGTCCGACCACGCCGTAAATCATGACAAAGGTCATCTGCGCGAGCCAATAGTCTTCGATCAACCAGGGGGCGGCCACCAAAAACGCCAGCAGCAAGCCGTACCAAAAGACATGCCCTCCATGCTTGAAGATGCGGATGTCCTGGTCGTAATCGGTTTTGAAAATGAACCGCATGGATCAGACCTTTTTCCGCAATTTTTCGCCAAACAAACCGTTCGGTTTGAGCACCAGCATCAAGAGCACCACGATGTAGGCGGCAATGTCTTTGAAGCCTTCGGGCAACCAGAAACCCGACAGGGCTTCGACCACACCAATGATCACCCCGCCCACAATGGCCCCGGGCAAGCTGCCAAAGCCACCTACGACCGCGGCGGGAAAGGCCTTGAGCCCGATGAAACCCATGTTGGCATGCACAAAGGTGATGGGTGCCAGCAGCAAGCCTGCCACTGCGGCCACGGCGGCAGCCAGAGCCCACACCAGGCCATTCAAGCGTTTGACCGGGATGCCCATGTAGTAAGCCGCCAATTGATTTTGCGAGGCCGCTTGCATCGCGATGCCCACCCGCGAGTAGCGAAACACCAAGAACAGCATCAGGCTCAAAGCGGCCGTGGCCAGCACCACCACCACTTGGGTGGCGCCCAGCACCACCCCGCCCAGCGTGAATACCGTGTCTTTGTAGGGCGCCGGAAACGCCAAAGTTTCGGTGCCAATGTCGGGGATCATGGTGATCAGGCCGCGTGCGACATAGCCAATGCCAATGGTCAACATGACGATGGAAAATGCCGGTTGTCCCAGCACAGGGCGAATCACCACCCGCTCGGTCAGCCAGCCCAGTGCCGCCATCGCCAGCATGGCCGCCGGAATGGCCAACCCATAAGGCAGGCCCAGCCCGCTCACACAGGCCAAACCGCAAAATGCGCCCAGCATCATGAGCTCGCCCTGGGCAAAGCTCACCGTTTCGGTGGCTTTGTAAATCAGCACAAAACCCAGTGCGATCAGGCCGTAAATACAGCCTTGTGCGATCCCGCTGAAGATGACCTGCAGTTCCTGCATGGCATTTGATTTTCTATGACTGTGAAATTTATTCTTGGAAGATTGACACCCGTGTACCGAGGACTATGATGATCAAACCAAGCACTTGCTTTGTATCTTAAAGGCGAGAAGATCGACTGCAATTTGGGGAAACCCTAGGCCATGCCAGACCGTAAATCGCCAAAGCCATCCCATTCATTGCAGGACAACCCCGATGAAGTCAACCGCCGGCAAGCGCTGATTCGGGCCTCGGCCAGGTTGTTCCGGGAAAAAGGCTACGACGCCACCACCGTGCGCGACATCGCCGCGGCAGTGGGCATGCGCTCGGGCAGTCCGTTTTACCATTTCAAAAACAAACAGGAAATTTTGAAAGCGGTGATGCAAGAAGGCTTGCATCAAGGCTTTGACCGCATCGGGGTGGCTTTGTCCAAGGCCACGACGGTACAGGCCCGTTTCCGGGCCTTGGTGCGCACGCAATATGGCATCTTGCATGACGACGGGAGCGAATTCATTGCGGTGCTGCTTTACGATTGGCGCAGTTTGCCGCCGGAGTCCATGCAAGAGATCATTCGGGTCAAAGACCGTTACGATGCGTTGTGGCAAGAAACCTTGAGGGACATGCTGCAAGCGGGACTTTTGGGTGCGCATTCAGACCCGCACCCTGCGACCGAAAGTGATGAAAAAATGGCCCGTTTGATGGTCATGGGGGCGATCAACTTCACGGTCACTTGGTACAAACAAAAAACCGCGCCCGACCAAATGGATCTGGATGCATTGGCAGAGGCCACGGTTCGGTTTTTCATGCGCAATTCAATCAATTGACGTCAAGGCCACACGCATTGTTGTGGTCAGACAAGGTAAAGAGACATGATCAATAAGTTTGTTTCATCCATTCAGGAGGCTTTGGCCGACACCCGCGATGGTGCCACCGTGTTGATCGGGGGCTTTGGCACGGCGGGTATTCCGGATGAACTGATCGAAGGCCTTTTGGCGCAAGGTGCGCGCGAGCTGACGGTGGTGAACAACAACGCCGGCAATGGCGAGCAAGGCCTGGCCGCGCTGCTCAAGGCGGGCCGAGTGCGCAAGGTGGTCTGCAGTTTTCCAAGGCAAGCCGACTCGCATGTGTTTGATGGGCTTTACCGCGCCGGACAGGTTGAGCTGGAGTTGGTGCCCCAAGGCAACCTGGCCGAGCGCATCCGCGCAGCAGGCGCAGGCATTGGCGGGTTTTTTACCCCCACGGCCTATGGCACGGACCTGGCCAAAAAAGCGGACGGAACGCTCAAAGAAACCCGCGAAATCGATGGCCGCATGTATGTCTATGAAACGCCCATTCATGCCGACTTGGCCTTGATCCGGGCGGAATGCGGTGACCGCTGGGGTAACCTGACTTACCGCAAGGCGGCGCGCAACTTTGGCCCCGTCATGGCCATGGCGGCGCGCAAAACGGTGGCCACCGTGTACGAACAAATGCCCTTGGGCGGGCTCGATCCAGAGGCGGTGATCACCCCGGGTATTTTTGTACAGGCGGTGGTCCAGATCCCGCGCGTCGCGACCCAAGCCGGAGGCCTCAAAGCATGAACTACACACGACGCACCAAAGACGAGTTGGCCGCCCGGGTGGCGCAAGACATTCCCGAGGGCGCCACGGTCAATCTGGGGATCGGCCAGCCCACCTTGGTGGCCAACCACATACCCCCATCGCGCGAAATTTTGCTGCACAGCGAGAACGGCATTTTGGGCATGGGACCGGCTCCTGTTGCCGGTCAAGAAGACTACGACCTCATCAATGCAGGCAAACAGCCTGTGACCTTGTTGCCGGGGGGGGCTTATTTCCACCACGCCGACAGCTTTGCCATGATGCGCGGCGGGCACTTGGACATTTGTGTGCTCGGGGCTTTTCAGGTCAGTGTGCAGGGCGATCTGGCCAATTGGCATACCGGCGAGGCGGGTGCCATACCGGCCGTGGGCGGCGCCATGGACTTGGCCATTGGCGCCAAACAAACCTGGGTGATGATGGACTTGCTCACCAAGCAAGGCCAAAGCAAATTGGTCGCGCAGTGCAGTTACCCCTTGACCGGCATTGCCTGCGTCAAACGCGTTTACACCGATCTGGCCACGCTGGCCTGCACACCTTCAGGTCTGCAAGTCATTGACCTGGTGCCCGGCCTGAGTTTGCAGGCCTTGTCCGAGTTGATCGGCTTGCCTTTGGTGGCCTTCGATGCTGCTTCGGGTTCAGACGCAGGGGCTTGACATCAGAAGGTGCTGACCCTCAGGGGGCTGCAAAAGATTGGCATACCCGCAAGACTTGTTCGCCATAGGCTTCGCGTTTTTTGACGCCCAGGCCGCTGATGCCCTGCAGGTCACTTTGCGCTTGTGGGGCGCGCTCCGCGATGGCCGCCAGCGTGGCGTCATGAAAGATCACATAAGCCGGTAAGTTGTGTTCCTTGGCCACTTCGGCCCGCCAGGCTTTGAGGTTGATGAAGCGCACCAGTGCGTCCTGGCCCAAATTGGCGGCCGCCGGCCCGGGGGTGGCGCGGCCTTTGCTGCGTTTGTCTGCTTTTTGGCTGGTGGATTCGCGCAGTTGTATGCCCACTTCGCCTTTCAAGACCCCGCGAGAAGCGTCCGTCAGGTGCAAGGTGCTGAAGCCGTCCTCGGTGTGCACATGCAGCGCACCGATGGCAATCAATTGACGCATCACACCGCGCAACTGCTGTTCACTGTAATCGGCGCCCACCCCAAAGGTGCTCAAGGTGGTGTGGCCCCGCTGGGTGACTTTGTCGGTGACTTTGCCGCGCACAATGTCCATGGTGTGGCCGGCGCCAAAGTGGTGGCCATTGTGCTGCTGCGTGCGGTACACCGTGGACAAAATTTTGCGGGCCGCGTCGGTGCCGTCCCAGACCTCGGGCGGGTTCAGGCAGTTGTCGCAGTTGCCACAAAAAGGCATGTACACCCCTTCGGACTTGTCTTGTTGCCCGGCGTAAGCCTCGTCAAAGTAGCCCAGCAGCCGTGCACGGCGGCAATCGGTGGCCTCGGCCAAGGCCAGCAGCGCATCGAGTTTGCCGCGCATGACTTGCTTGAACTCTTCTGCGGCAGGGCTCTCGTCGATCATGCGGCGTTGATTGACCACATCTTGCAAGCCATAGGCCATCCAGGCATCCGCGGCCAGGCCATCGCGCCCGGCACGGCCGGTTTCCTGGTAATAGCCTTCGATGTTTTTGGGCATGTCCAAATGGGCCACAAAGCGCACATCGGGCTTGTCGATGCCCATGCCAAAAGCAATGGTGGCGACCATCACCACGCCCTCGTCGCGCAAGAAGCGGTCTTGGTGTTTTTGCCGCAGCTTGGCATCCAGGCCCGCGTGGTAGGGCAGCGCGTCGATGCCTGAGGTCAGCAGCATCTCGGCCACCTCTTCGACCCTGCGGCGCGACTGGCAATACACCACCCCGGCATCCCCTTCGTGCTCGCGCTCAATGAACCGCATCAACTGCGTCGAGGCGTCTTTTTTCTCGACGATGGTGTAGCGGATGTTGGGGCGGTCAAAGCTGCTGACAAATTGCCCGGCGTCTTCGAGTTGCAGCCGCTCCACAATGTCGGCGCGTGTTAAGGCGTCGGCCGTGGCGGTCAAGGCCATGCGCGGCACACCGGCATAGCGCTCATGCAGCACCGTCAGGGCGCGGTATTCGGGGCGAAAGTCATGGCCCCATTGGCTCACGCAATGGGCTTCGTCAATGGCAAACAAACTCAGCATGCCCCGTTCGTGCAGAGAGTCCAGTTGCGCTAAAAATCGCGGTGTGGTCAAACGCTCCGGGGCGGCGTACAAGAGGGTGATGTCGCCACGGCGCAGTCTGTGCTCAACATCTTGCGCCTCCTCGGCGTTCAGGGTCGAATTCAGGAACGCCGCGCTGACACCGGCTTCGTGCAAAGCACCGACCTGGTCATGCATCAGGGCAATCAAGGGAGACACCACGATGGTGATGCCATGCCCTGCTTGTTGCCGAACAATGGCCGGAATTTGGTAGCACAGGCTTTTACCGCCGCCGGTGGGCATCAGCACCAGCGCATCGCCTCCGGCTCCGACATGCTCAATGATGCTTTGTTGAGGGCCACGAAACGATTCGTAGCCAAAAATTTCGCGCAGGACAGTTAAATAAGACACAGAAGCGATTGTCGCCCATCCTTTCAACGCTTGGGCAGTGCGATTTTCACAGTCGCTTCACAAACCCACGCTAGGCTTGCCAGCATTCCATCCACTTTGTAGGTTCACTATGCAACGCACCCTCATTTCACTCCTGTGCGGCTTCGCGGTCTCCGCTGCCATGGCGCAAACCGAAGTCACTGCCACCTTGGCTGGCCATGCGTACTTGCCTTACAACACCACCACCACGGCGCCCAAAGACGCCGGCGTGTTTTTCGAAACCAGCGGCAAATTTGCCAACGATCCCCGTCAGCGTGTCGAAAAACTGGGCAGCGTCGCCGCCAACACTTTTGTGGGCGATCCTAAAAACCCCCGCGCCTCCGGCGGCTTTTTGCCGATCAAGGGCCAATCTGTTCAGGGCTTTTCGGGCATCCATTCGGTCGGCGACGGCAGCTTCCTGACCCTGACCGACAACGGCTTTGGCAACAAAGTCAACTCCATGGACGCCTTGCTCATGGTGCACCACGTCAAGCCGGATTGGAAGACGGGCAAGACGGCTTTGGCCAAGACCACGTTCTTGCACGACCCCGACCGCAAAGTGCCCTTTTTCATCCAAAACGAAAATACCAGCAAGCGTTATTTGACCGGCTCTGACTTTGACGTCGAATCCATTCAGGTGGTGGGCAACGAATGGTGGTTTGGCGATGAGTTTGGCCCTTACATCCTGCGCACAACCCCACAAGGCAAGGTCTTGGGCGTGATTGAAACCGTCGTCAGCGGCAAAAAATACACCGGCCCAGACCACTATCAGCACGCCCGTCCGCCTGTTCCAACAGTGTTGCCTTTCAATGTCCGCCGCTCCGGTGGTTTTGAGCCCATGGCCAAATCCGTTGATGGCAAAAAAGTGTTCCCCATGTTCGAGTGGCCCCTGTGGGACGCCGAAACCAAGGCCTACGAAAGCCACAACGGCAAGCCTTACACCCGCATTCTGGAACTCGACGTGGCCAGCCAGCAGTACACCGGCCAAATGTGGAAGTACAAATTCGAGCAAGCCGGCAACGTGGCGGCCGACTTTCAGATGGTCAATGAGCGGGTAGGCTTGGTCATCGAGCGTGATGATGGCAGCGAAGGTGTGAGCCCCGCTTGCCCCAAAGAAATGCGCACCGACTGCTTCACAAACCCTGCTCAATTCAAGCGCGTATACAAAATTGACATGGGTCAAGTGGACGCGGACGGCTTTGTCAAGAAGGTCGCTTACATCGATTTGACGCGCATTGCCAACCCCCATGCCAAAGCGCACCTGGGCGACAATGCCGCCGTGTTTGCCCTGCCGCACCTCGGCCCAGAAGGCCTCACGGTGGTCGATGCCGAGCACATTGCGGTGGTCAACGACAACAACTTCCCGTACTCGTCTGGCCGCACCATCGGTCAGCCTGACCACAACGAGATCACCTTGTTGAACGTCAAGGCCTTGATGGACGCTCAGTGATGAAAAACCCCTTGCGCGCGCGTTGGGCGCAAGGGGTGATTCCACGGCGCTTGCAGCGCAGCCGGGTCGCCCAGGGGCTTTTACAATGCAGGGCATGAAACCCCTGATTTACACCCGCGCCCAGGCGCTGCCCGACATCCTGAAAGCCCGCATCGCCATCCTCGACGGCGCGATGGGCACCATGATCCAGCGCTTCAAACTGTCTGAGGCCGACTACCGGGGTGAACGTTTCAAAGACTTCCCCAAAGACGTCAAAGGCAACAACGAGCTGCTGAGCCTGATCCGTCCCGACGTGATCCGTGACATCCACGAAGGCTACCTGGCTGCCGGGGCCGACCTGATCGAGACCAACACCTTTGGCGCGACCACCGTGGCCCAGGCCGACTACGACATGCAGCACCTGGCCCGCGAGATGAACCTGCAGTCCGCCAAAATAGCCCGCGCCGCCTGCGACAAGTTCTCTACGTCCGAAAAACCCCGCTTTGTGGTCGGCGCTTTGGGCCCCACACCCAAGACCGCCAGCATCAGCCCCGACGTGAACGACGCGGGCGCCCGCAACGTGACCTTTGAAGAGCTGCGTGCGGCCTATTACGAGCAGGTCGAAGCCCTGGTCGAAGGCGGCTCGGATGTGTTGCTGGTCGAAACGATTTTTGACACGCTCAACGCCAAAGCCGCGCTGTTTGCCATCGAAGAATTCTTTGACGCCAGCGGCGAGCGACTGCCCCTGATCATCAGCGGCACCGTGACCGATGCTTCGGGCCGCATTTTGAGTGGACAGACCGTGACGGCCTTTTGGCACAGCGTGCGCCACGCCCAGCCCCTGGCCATTGGCCTGAACTGCGCCTTGGGCGCCACGCTGATGCGCCCCTACATCCAGGAGCTGAACAAGGTGGCAGGTGACACCTTCATCAGCTGCTACCCCAACGCCGGTCTGCCCAACCCCATGAGCGACACCGGTTTTGACGAAACCCCCGAAGTGACCAGCCGTTTGCTGCATGAATTTGCCGCCGAAGGCCTGGTCAACATCGTGGGCGGCTGCTGCGGCACCACGCCGGAGCATATCGGTGCGATCACCCGAGCCGTGGCCCCCTTGGCGCCGCGCAATGTGCATGGCGGGTTCTTTTACAAAGAAGCGGCCTGACAGGGCCAGTGCGCGGCTCGGGCGTGCACTGTTTTGATGCCCAATGCGGGTGTCAAGCTGGCCCGCAGCTTGCATGAAGGATTTCGTCTTTACAACCGAGGTCTTTCATGAACCGTTTAGCAGTAACCGAAAAAATCATCTCCACCAAAGTGTCCAAGGGCATCAAGTGGAGCGATGTGGCCGACAAAGTGGGTCTGTCCAAAGAATGGGTGACCGCAGGCTGTCTGGGTCAGATGACGTTCGACGTCCACCAAGCCAAGATCATTGGCAAAATCTTTGGCCTCACCGCTGAAGAGATCAAGTGGCTGCAGGTCGTGCCGTACAAGGGTTCTTTGCCCACGCCCGTGCCCACCGACCCGCTGATCTACCGTTGGTACGAAATCGTCAGCGTGTATGGCAGCACGATCAAGGAGTTGATCCATGAAGAGTTTGGCGACGGCATCATGAGCGCCATCGACTTCAGCATGGACATCGTGCGCGAGCCGGACCCCAAGGGTGATCGGGTGAACGTGGTCTTGTCGGGCAAATTCCTGCCATACAAAACCTATTGATGTTGGCGCTGATGGCGCAGCCGATGTCGGCGTCTTGAAGGGTTTGCCCTGCCGGTGACAGGCGGTGGCAGCCCTCGCCATAGACAATGGGTCTTCTTTTGGGAAGACTTTATGCAAGACACCCTCGACATTCAAACGCAGGGCGGCGTGATGCGCCTCACCCTGAACCGGCCGGAGCGGCTCAATGCCTTGAACCCGGCTTTATCGACCGCGCTGCGCGAGTGTTTTCAGGGCCTGTACAAACGCAAAGACATCCGCGTGGTGATTCTGCAAGGTGCAGGCCCCAGCTTTTGCGCTGGGCTGGACTTGAAAGAGCAATCCCCCGGCAAAGACTCAGGGGCCTCCGAGATGATGGACGTGCAGTACAGCATCCGCGACATCATGATCGCCATGCGGCGTTGCCCGCAACCCATCATCAGCGTGGTGCAAGGCGCGGCCAGTGGCGGCGGGTTTGCGCTGGCGCTGGCCAGTGACATTCGACTGGCCACGCCCGATGCCCGCATGAATGCCTCATTTTTGCGGGTCGGCCTGACCGGCTGCGACATGGGCGTGAGTTACTTTTTACCGCGCATGGTGGGCAGCTCGGTGGCTGCGCAATACCTGCTCACAGGTCGCTTTATGGATGCGCAACGCGCCTACGGCCTGGGCCTGGTGAGCAGGGTGGCCCCTTTGGACGCCTTGCAGACAGAGGCGCAGTCGCTGGCGGACGACATGCTGCGCACCAACCCGCTGGGCTTGCGCTTGACCAAAGAAGCGCTGGGCCACAGCCTGGACATGGGCAGCCTTGAAGCCGTGATGGCCATGGAAGACCGGCAACAAATTTTGTGCACCCAAGGCGAAGACTTTGCCGAAGGCATGCGGGCCTTTCTGGAAAAGCGCCCGCCAAATTACACGGGGCGCTAAGACGCCAGCGCAACCCAACTGACAGCGCAAACGCTATCGACTCAGGCGTTTTCCAACAACAGGGCGCGCAAGGCCGCGACGTCTTGCGTGCGCAGGCCAATGGGGCCATGCAAGTAGGCCGTCATGCCGCCGTGCTGTTGGTCCACCGTTTCTAACGCAGCGTGTAAAAAGGCGGGCTGCACGCCCCACAGCACCTTCATGACGTGTGCCGGGCCCTTGCCCTCGATGTTGGGGTCGCGTCGGTAGAGCTGGTTGGTCAGCAAGTAGTCTTCTTCAATCGTGGCCCGGTCCACCCCCAGCGCCGACAGCAGCAGCGCCGCGGCAAACCCGGTCCGGTCTTTGCCAGCCGTGCAGTGAAAGACCTGCGGTGTGGGCTGTTCAAGCAGGTGCTTCAAAAACCGACCAAAGATGTTGGCATTGTTGTTTACAAAGTCGCGGTAAGTCCCGCACATCAAGGCCACCGTGTCTTCGGTGCTGGGCTCAATGCCTTGCGCCACCAGGGCCTGCATTTTGTGGATCACGCTGGGCTCGATGTGCAAGGCCAGTCGGCTGACATGGGGGATGGCGTAGGGCGTCGTTTCACATTCAGCCACCCCCCGAAAATCGAGGCTGTGCGTCAAGCCGATGCGCTGCAACTGCACCAAGTCATCGGCCGTCAAGCCCGCCAAATGGTCCGAGCGAAACACCCGCCCGCGCTTGACGCGCAGACCCTCTTGGGTGAGATAGCCACCGACATCGCGGAAGTTGGAAGCGCCTTGCAGGCGTAAGGGAGTATCAGGCGGCATAGTGGACAGACTTGAAGTGATTTAACTGATTGTGCCCAAGCTCTGTGAAATTACTGTATCAAAGGCCGAATGCATTCAAAATGATTAAAAACAGGGTGTATCGATTTGCGCAGCCCTTCGGCTGGGTAATGCAACTAACTCGGTAAGACGCCTGGTGCTTTGGGTTCATCAGCGGTGATGAGCTTAGGCTAGAGCAGTTGAAGACGGTTTACGGGGTGGATGGCTAAAGCATTGAGAATTAAGACACTTCGTTGTTCAAATATCTTTACCCATTTGGTAAATAAAAGATAGAATATCGATTCACCTTAGGGGGGTGATCTTGGAAATCAAGTTCAAGGACAAAAAGCTGCGCGAGCTTTGTGAAAAGAAAGCCGTCGCAGTCAAAAAGCTGGGTGAAATCAGCTCACGAAAGTTGCAAACGCGTTTGGCCGACATGGCTGCTGCTTCACGCGTGACCGACTTGATGACGGGCAATCCGCATCCGCTCAAAGGGGATCGTATTAACCAATTTGCATTGGATTTGTCGGGCGGATGGCGATTGGTTTTTGCGCCAGCCAACGATCCTGTGCCGCGCCGTTTAGACGCATCTGTCGATTGGTCCGCCGTGACCATTGTTTGTATTGAATTCATTGGGGACTACCATGACTGAATTGCATCAGCCAATTTCAGCCGAGTCATTCTCGCCCGATTGGGTGTCGCCCCCAGGGGACACCATTCTGGATTTTTTGGAAGAACGTGACTGGACGCAACAGCAATTGGCGGATCGATTGGGCTATTCGCTCAAGCACGTCAATCAATTGATCAAGGCCAAAGTGCCTTTGACCGAGGATGCGGCCATTCGTCTCCAACATGTTTTGGGCGCTTCGGTAGGCTTTTGGCTCACCCGCGAAGCACAATACCGCGAGCGCATGGCTTTGCTGGCCGCTGCTGAGCGTCAAATCGCCATGGTGCCTTGGCTGGAGCGTTTTCCCATCAAGGAATTGATGGACGCAGGTGCATTGGGAAAGAGAAGAGTGGATGCCAAGTCCAAGCCGCAATTGGTTGGCGAATTATTGAGCTTTTACGGCGTAGCCAGTCCTGACCAGTGGGAAACACAATACGAGTGCATGCAGCTGTCTTTCCGCCGCAGTCGTGAAGACCAGGCAGATGTGGCCGCTATTTCTGCGTGGTTGCGCATGGGCGAAAAAGTCGCGGAAAAGTTAGATGGCTCGCCATACGATGAAACGCGATTCAAAGCAGCGTTGGCTGAAATTCGGGGACTGACCAATTTGCAGCCGAATGAGTTTCAACCGCGCATGAAGCAACTTTTGCACGAAGCCGGCGTGGCGTTTGTGTTGGTGCCAGCCTTGCCCCGAGCCCATGTCTCTGGTGTGGCGCGTTGGCTCAATGCGCACAGGCCCTTGATTCAGTTGTCTCTCTACGGAAAGCAAAACGACAAATTTTGGTTCAGCTTTTTCCATGAGGCGGCGCACATCTTGCTGCATGGTCGCCAGAAGAAGTCTGTTTTTCTGGACGATCCCGCCAAGTTGGGATCTTTGTCTCAAGAAGAGGTGGAAGCCAATGCTTGGGCGAGAGACTTTTTGATTCCCACCAAACTGGCAGCCGCTATGGCGTCGCTACCCAAAACAAAGGCGGCAGTGACAGAGTTTGCACGCTCCATCGGCGTACATCCCGCGATTGTGGTGGGGCGCATGCAGCATGACCGCTTGTTGGATGTCACTTGGTTGAACGATCTCAAAGTCAGCTTTGTGTTCAAGGCGAAGGCCTGAAAGGTTAAAATCACCCGTACCCCAAGGAGCGTTGCAGCCCGCCGCCTGATAGGCGCAGCAGGTCAGGCTTGGGGCCGTTCAATGTCTGAATGATCTTGCACAACGACGCTCACCTGAATGCCTAAGGTGAGCCTGTGTCTGTTGTCGCATCTAAAACCGTTTCTGTGCCCCCCATGAAGTTGTCCGGTCTGGAGCCTGTCTCCATCGGTACCGCCTCGCTGTTTGTCAACGTGGGTGAGCGCACCAACGTGACCGGCTCCAAAGCCTTTGCCCGCATGATTTTGAATGGCGAGTACGAGCAGGCCTTGGCCGTGGCGCGTCAGCAGGTCGAAAACGGTGCGCAGGTGATCGACGTGAACATGGACGAAGCCATGCTCGACAGCCAGGCGGCCATGGTGCGGTTTTTGAACCTGATGGCCGGTGAGCCCGACATCGCCCGCGTGCCGGTGATGGTGGATTCGTCCAAGTGGACCGTGATCGAAGCCGGTCTGCGCTGCATCCAGGGCAAGGGCATCGTCAATTCGATCAGCATGAAAGAGGGCTTGGACGAATTCAAGCGCCAGGCCAAGCTGGTCAAGCGCTACGGCGCGGCCGCGGTGGTGATGGCATTTGACGAAAAAGGCCAGGCCGACACCTACGCGCGCAAGATCGAGATTTGCGAACGCGCTTACCGTGTGTTGGTGGACGAGGTGGGCTTTGCGCCCGAAGACATCATTTTTGACCCGAACATTTTTGCGATTGCCACCGGCATTGAAGAGCACGACAACTATGCGGTGGACTTCATCAACGCCACGCGCTGGATCAAGCAGAACCTGCCGGGTGCCAAGGTGAGTGGCGGCGTGTCCAACGTGTCCTTCAGTTTCCGAGGCAACGACCCAGTGCGCGAGGCGATCCACACCGTGTTCCTGTTCCACGCCATCCAGGCGGGCATGGACATGGGCATTGTCAACGCGGGCATGGTCGGCGTGTACGACGACCTGGAGCCGACCTTGCGCGAGCGGGTGGAAGATGTGGTGCTGAACCGTGTGCCCCAATACAAAGAAGGCGAAGCGCACCTCACGCCAGGCGAGCGCTTGATCGAAGTGGCTGAAACTGCCAAGGGCGCAGCCAAAGACGACAGCCAAAAACTCGCTTGGCGCGGCACACCTGATGCGCCTGTGGGCGTGGCGCAGCGCCTGAGCCATTCACTGGTGCATGGCATCACCGACTTCATCAGCGACGACACCGAAGAGGCCTACCAAGAGATTTTGACCAAGGGGGGTCGCCCGCTGCATGTGATCGAAGGCCCGCTCATGGACGGCATGAACGTGGTGGGTGACCTGTTCGGCCAGGGCAAGATGTTCTTGCCGCAAGTGGTCAAAAGCGCCCGCGTGATGAAGCAGGCCGTGGCGCATTTGCTGCCCTACATCGAGGCCGAAAAACTCGCCCATGAAGCGGCAGGCCAAGACGTCAAAGCCAAAGGCAAGATGGTGATTGCCACCGTCAAGGGCGACGTGCACGACATCGGCAAGAACATCGTCACGGTGGTCTTGCAATGCAACAACTACGAAGTGGTGAACATGGGCGTGATGGTGCCTTGCCATGAAATTCTGGCCAAAGCCAAAGCAGAAAACGCCGACATCATTGGCCTGTCGGGCCTGATCACGCCCAGCTTGGAAGAGATGCAGTACGTGGCGGCCGAGATGGAAAAAGACCCGTACTTCCGCGACCGCCAGATGCCGCTGTTGATTGGTGGTGCCACCTGCAGCCGGGTGCACACCGCCGTCAAGATCGCGCCCCATTACAGCGGCCCGGTGGTTTATGTGCCCGACGCCTCGCGCAGCGTGGGCGTGGCGCAGGGCTTGTTGTCTGAGCAAGCCGCTCAGTTCGTCGCCGACCTGAACACCGATTACGCCAAAGTGCGCGAGCAGCACGCCAACAAAAAGCAAACCCCCATGTGGCCTCTGGCGCAGGCCCGCGCCAACAAGACACCGATCGACTGGACCCAAGGCGTGCCCGCCGCGCCCAAGTTCATTGGCCGCCGTGTGTTCAAGAACTACGACCTGGCCGAGATCGCGCCCTACATCGACTGGGGCCCGTTCTTTCAGACCTGGGATTTGGCGGGGCCTTTCCCCGCCATCCTGGACGACGAAGTGGTGGGCGAGCAGGCGCGCAAGGTGTATGCCGACGGCCAGGCCATGTTGCAAAAAATCATCGATGGCCGCTGGGTCACGGCCAATGCGGTTCTGGGCCTGTACCCCGCCAACAGCGTGAATGACGACGACATCGCGCTGTATGCCGACGCCTCGCGCAGCCAAGTCGCCATGACCTGGCGCGGCCTGCGTCAGCAGACCGAAAAACACAGGATTGAGGGTCCAGATGGAGAAAAAGTCCAGCGCCCTAGCCGCTGCCTGGCCGACTTCGTGGCACCACTAGGCACAGCCCCCGACCATGTAGGCCTCTTCGCCGTCACCGCAGGCATTGGTGCCGACAAGCGTGCCGCCGCTTTTGAAGCCGCGCACGACGACTACAGCGCCATCCTACTCAAGTCCTTGGCCGACCGCTTGGCCGAAGCGCTGGCCGAGTGTTTGCACAAGAAGGTGCGCACCGACCTGTGGGGCTACGCCGCAGGCGAGGCGCTGAGCAACCAAGATTTGATCGCCGAAAAATACCAGGGCATCCGCCCCGCCCCCGGCTATCCGGCTTGTCCCGACCACAGCGCCAAACAAGCGATGTTTGATTTACTGCAATGCCAAGACATTGGCATGGGCTTGACCGAAAGCCTGGCCATGACGCCTGCGGCCAGCGTGAGCGGCTTTTACATCGCACACCCTGAAGCGCAGTATTTCAACGTGGGCAAAGTGGGCGACGACCAGGTGCAAGATTTAGCGCAGCGCAGTGGCGTGCAAGTCAAAGACCTGCACCGCCTGCTGGCGCCCAACCTGTGAAGTCTTGATTTGCCAGGTCTAACTGCGCAGCGCCCGCGACTGCGCTTGCCACAGGGCCAGCACGCCCAGCAGGCTGCAAGCCAGCAGCCACCATAAGGCCAAGGCATAGCCTTTCGCGGGTGACCAGAGCAAGCCCAACACCAAAGGGGCGGCCGCCCGGGCCAGCGCGATAGGCAAACCCATCAAACCATTGAGTTGCCCCACGTGTTCGCGGCTTACGTATTGCGCCATGGCGGTGCCTTTGACGATGGTATTCATGCCATTGCCCAGGCCGTACAGCACCACAAACACCAGCGAGGCCACGGGGTTGAAGCCACCGATCAGCAGGACCATCAGGCCCATCGGTATCAATGTGGGGATCCAGCGGTTCGCGGTGTGCACGCACCAGTAACGCTCGAACACAAACAGCACCCAACGGCCTACCACCTGGATCACGCCAATCGCCGCCGGGATGGCCATGACCCAGGCCGGGCTGAGCCCCGCCTCTTGTAAAAGCGCAATCATGTGCGCGGGTAAGGCGGAGGTGACCGCCATCATCAGCACCATGAAGATGGCCAGCAACCAAAAGGGAGCATGCCGCAAATGGCCACGCACCGAAGCTTTGGCCACAGGGTCGGTCTGCGCATGGGGCGTTGGTGTGTCGTTTGGTGATGCGGGTGTTCGAGAGCTTGCAGCCGCATCCTGCAGCAACCAAGCGTGGACAGGCACACAAATGCCCAATTGCAAAACCGCCAAAGCCCACAAGGCCTGACGCCAACCCCACAGGTCCATCCAACAACTGAACAGGGGGATGAACACGGTGCTGGCCAGGCCACCCAGAAAAGTCAGAGTGATGATGGCGCGCCGAAAATCCGCGGGAAAGCGTCGGGTCACCACCGCAAAGGCGGGGGTGTACAAGGTCGCCGCCAAGCCCAGGCCCAGCCAGATCCAGACGGCATAAAACCCCGCCACCGAATGCACTTGGCTGTGGGCCCACAAGCCCACGGCAATCCACAAAGAGCCACCGGTCATGACCAGCCGTTCTCGACCTTGATCGATCCAGCGGCCCATCAGGTAGGCCATGCCGCCTTCGGCCAGCAAGGCCATGCTGAAGGCCAGAGACGATTCGGCGCGGCTCATGCCCAACTCGGCTTCGAGCGGCGTCATCAACAGCGAGAAGGTGTAGAACACGCTGCCCCAAGTGATCAGCTGCGGCAAAGACAGCCAGGTGCTGAACAGACCCATGTGTGAGGGTGGCTTGTGCATCATCCCATTCGCGTGCCGGCTGCCAAAAAGTCCAGCATCTGCGAGCGCGTCGGCATGGCGGTGATAGCGCCCGGCGCTTGGGTTGACAAGGCCGCAGCCGCATTGGCCTCTTTCAGCGCCTCGTGCCAAGGTGTGCGCCGAGCCAGGGCGGCGGCTAAAGCGCCGGTGAAGGTGTCGCCCGCACCGATCGTGTCGACCACGCGCACCGCATGTCCGGCCACCCGCAAGGGTGCGACGCTGGGCCGGTACAGTGCGCAGCCTTGATCGCCCAGCGTGACCACGATCGCGCCCACACCCCGCTGCAGGAGGCGCTCGGCGGCGCGGTCGATGTCGCCCTCTTCGGCCAGTTGTTGGAGCTCGCCTTCGTTGGGCGTGAGCACATCGATCAGCGGCCACAAGGCGTCTGGCAAAGGCATGGCCGGCGCGGGATTCAAAAGCGTGGTGATGGCGTGGGTGCGGGCGATTTCGAATGCCGCTTGCGTGGCTGCCAGGGGCACCTCGCACGACGCCATTACCACCTGGGATTGTTTTAACTGTGCCGTGGCCGCTTGCACATGGGCGGCCGAGAGGCCTGCCCCCGCACCCGGGTAGACCGCAATCGAATTGTCGCCATCTGCATAGACGAGGATGACAGCCGTGCCGTTGGTTTCTGCTGCGCCACGCACCACAAACTGGCTGTCGATGCCTTCTCGGGACCACAGGTCCAAGCCCATTTGTCCCATGTCATCGTCGCCAATGCGTGCAATCAGGCCGACCTGCACGCCTTGCCTGGCCGCAGCGATGGCCGCGTTACTGCCTTTGCCGCCGGGCAGGCGATCGAAGTGCGTGGCCATGCAGGTTTGTCCGCGTTGCAAGGGCTGCGCAATGCGGGCCACCAGGTCCACGTTCCAACTGGCCACACAGACCACGCTGGGTGACATCAGCCCGCACCTTGAGCGCCATAGCCCATGGTCTGCGGCAGCCACAACACGATCTCAGGAAATACCGTCATCGCGACCAACAAACACAGCAGCATGACCAGAAACAACCAGCCTTCTCGCATCATGTCGCCAATCGGGATGCCTGTCAGTGCCTTGGTCACAAACAGCAGCATGCCAAAGGGCGGGTGAATCAAGCCGATCATCATGTTCAGCACCACCAGCACCCCGAAGTGCACCAGGTCCACGCCCAGCAGTTTGGCGGCAGGCAGCAGCATGGGCACAAACACCAACAGCAACACCGATACATCCAAAAAGCAGCCCAGCACCAAGAACAGCGCATTGACCATGAACAAAAATTGCAAACGGCTCAAATGCAATTGGTCAACCCAAGCTGCCATGCCTTGCGGCACGCCTTCGGAGGTGAAGGCATAGTTCAACATGAAAGAGCCGGCCAGGATGATGGTGATCACCGCGCTCGCGCGGGTGGACTCCAGCACCACAGCCCAAAAGGCGCGCCAGCGCAAGGCTCTGAACACCCAAGCGGCCAGAATCAAAGAATGCAGCGCCGCCACGGCTGCCGCTTCAGTGGGGGTGAAGGCCCCCGAGTAAATACCGCCCAACAGCACGATAGGCATGGAAAGCGGCAGAGCCCCACGGAACACAACACCAGGCCAGTCTTTCAAAGGAATGGGGTCTTCGCGGGGCATGTTGCGCTTGACGGCGATGAAATGCACCACACCCATCATCAATAGCGTCATGCATACGCCCGGCACCACGCCGCCCAGGAACAAAGCACCGACCGATGCGCCGGACACCAGCGCGTAAATCACCATCGGGATCGAGGGCGGAATGATCGGCCCCAAGGTGGCACTGGCCACCACTACTGCACCGGCAAAGCCGGGGGTGTATTCGGGCTTTTTGAGCATTTGCTTGATGGTCACCAGGCCTGGGCCAGCGGCATCGGCGATCGCGCTGCCGCTCATGCCCGAGAAGATCACGCTCACCAAAATGTCGACCTGCGCCAGACCTCCGCGCATGCGGCCCACCAGGATCCTGCAGAAATCAAAAATGCGCTCACTGACCGTGCCAGCATTCATGATGTTGGCGGCAAACACAAACAGCGGCACCGCCAACAGGACATAACTGTTGTACAGGCCATTGCTCACCTGCTCTGCGACCAAGCCCAGGTCTTGTCCTTTGACCAGCAGATAAGCCACACCCGCCATGAGCATGGAAAAACCAATCGGCATGCGCAGCAGCATGCCCATCACCACCACGGCTACGAGCGCCCACAAGGCCAAAGTCATGTTGGAAGTCCTTGGGCTTCGAGGCCCTGTCCTTTGATCGCTTGCCAGATGCCCCACGCACTGCGCAAAACCAGCGCCACCAACAGCAGCACAAACGGCAAAAACACCCACTGGAAAGAAAGGCTCAAGACAGGTGAAGACTCACGCGCCATGAAATGCACATAGTCCCAACTGGCCGGAATGGCCACCAAGGCCAGGCCGCCGATCATCAGGTTGCCGCCAATGCGCATCACACGGCGTGTGCCCACGCTGGCACTGTTCCACAGCAGGTCAAACACCACATGTTCTCGCTCGGGCACCATGAAAGCGGCCGCCCACAAGATGGCCCAGAGGTACAAAATCACCGCCAACTCGTCGGTCCACGGCAAGGGTTTGTTGAACACAAAGCGGGCTGTGATCTGCACCAAAAAGGTCAGGAACAGACACAAAAAAATCAGCCCGCCGACGGTGTCGGCGATTCGTTTCAAGCCGCGCATCGATCAACGGGTGTTGTTGATGCGTTCGAGCAAACCGGCTGGCCAGACTTTGGCATAGTCCGATTTGGCATAGCTGTCCTGGACCGCTTTGTGGAAAGCGTCCAGATCGGGCGTGGTCACCTGGAGGCCTTGCTGCTTGAAGAAGTCCACGATCTGCGCTTCTTCCTTGATGCGGTTCTCGTTGTTGTACTGTGCAGCCACGACGGCCGCGGCTTTGACGTTTTGCTTTTGAGCAGGGGTCAAGGCGTTCCAGGTCTTGTTGGAAATCGCAATGAAGATGCTGTCGACCAAATGGTTGGTCAGCACCAATTGCTTGGTCACTTCATAGAACTTGGCTGCACGCACGGTGGGCAAGGGGTTGTCTTGACCGTCGATGGTGCCGGTCTTCAAGCCCAAGTACACCTCGCCAAAGGCCAGCGGTGTGGCGGTGGCGCCCAAAGCTTCACCCAAGAACAACCACTCCTTGGTGCCAGGCATGCGCAGCTTGATGCCTTTGAGGTCGGCTGGCGTCTTGACGTTGCGCACTTCGCGCAAGTTCACTTGGCGAGTGCCCAGGTAAGCGGTGGACAAAATGGTCACATCCATTTTTTCAGAGACGGTTTTGAACAGTCCTTCACCGATGGGGCCGTTGAACACCTTTTGCTGGTGGGCCGGATCGCGCACCACATAGCCTGCGGTGAAGATCGAAAACTCGGGCACCAGTTTGGCCATGTCAAACGCCGAGATCGCCGACAACTCGAGGTTGCCTCGCGCCATGGCGGCAGGCTCGGTGCCCTGCTTGAACAAAGATGCATTGAGGTTGATCTGGGTGTCAAACTGGTTGGGCGAGGATTTGTCCAGCGCTTCTTTGAACACGGTCCACATCTTGGCGTGCCAGTCGTCAGGCACGGCGGGTGTGGAAATGCGCATGGGGATTTTGGCTTGGCCCCAGGCCTGGCCTGTCAAGCCGCAAAGGGCCGCAGCGGTGATGCCTGCGGCCAACAAGCTGCGACGAAGAGGGGATGCAAAGGTCATGAGAGTCTCCTGTGGTGTCGAAAAAAGGTTCAATGTTGCTGAGGGTCCAAGGCCAAGGCCAGCACCTGCTGGGCCAACGCGCCATGGGCTTCGGTTGTCATGGCCACCAAGGGCGCACGCACACGCAGCCAAGCCATGTCTTGGTGCAGGGTTGCCATCACACTTTTGAGGGCCGGCATCAGGGAATGGGCTTGAAGCATGTTCAAGACCGCGTCCACACGCTGTGCATCTTGCAAGCTGCCAATGTCTTGGTGCTGGCGCACCATGCGGTGCACGGTTCGAGGGATGAAATTGGCCAGGCCACTGATGGCCCCGGTACTGCCCAGGCTGCCGAGGGTGGGCAGGTCGGGTTCAAAGCCCACATACACGGTGAGCGGCGGCATGAAGGCCTTTGCCCAAGCGACCGAATGCGCCCGGTCGCAACTGCTGTCCTTGATGCCGGCAATCAAACCCGGGTAACGCGCCATCAGCGTTGACACGACGTGGCTCGTCAGGTCCACACCGATCACTTGGGGGATGTGGTACAGGTACAAGCGCCAGTCCGTGCGGTTCACGCCTTCTATGATTTGGACATAGGCATTCAAGATGCCTTCATCGCTGACGCCTTTGAAAAAGAAAGGAGGCAACACCAAGCAACCGTGCACCTCTTGTTGCACCGCATGGCGGGTCAAGCGCAAGGTGTCGGTCACCGCCGCGCAACTGGTCGAGACGATGATGCGTTCGGCAGGCACGCCTTTGGCGATGAGCTGCTCCAGGGCTTCTTGACGCTCGGCCGTCGAGAACGAAGGCCCTTCTCCCGTGGTGCCAAACAAAGTGACACCACCGCAGCCAGAGCCTATCAAGCGCAAGGCATGGGCTGCGAACTGGTTGTGGTCGATGTTCAGCTGCGCATCTAAGGGGGTGAGCATGGCGGGCCAGATGCCCCAAAAGCCGTTGCGCTCGTTGGTGCTGGAAGTTTTCGGGGCGTCGGTCAATGCATCTCCAATGGGGTCGAGGTTGCTACAGAGGGTTGTGGGTTCAGAATGCGACGGTCCTGCCCCAGTACACGCTGGTGTGCGCAGTGGATGTGATAAGCCAGGTGCTCGGCCACAGCCCGCGCATCACGCGCTTGCAGCGCGGCAATCAAATTCAAATGCTCTTGCATGGCGGGCAGCAGCACTTCGTGCGAGAGGGTCGAGCGTTCCAGATGGATCAAGCGCACACGCAAGCTGTTGATGCGGTAGGCCTGCGAAATCAACTCGTTGCCCAAGGTGTCAATCATCAGATCGTGCAAGCCCCAATCCACCGAGGTCGCCTCGGTCAACAAGTCATCGGTGACAGGGCCCGTTTGCGCCCGTTGCACGATGTCGCGGTGCGCGTGTTCGATTCGGACCAGATCGGCGTCGCTGACCGCTTGCACAAAATGCAGGGCGGCTTCGCGCTCGAGCATGGCGCGCAGTTGAAAGGCGTTGTGAATCAATTTGAGGTCCACATGCGCAATTTGAAGGCCCCGTTGCGGCACCGTGTGCAAAAGGCCTTCGGCTTCTAGGCGCGGAATCAACTCGCGAACAGCGCCCAAAGGCATGTCCAGCAATTGCATCAACTCGCGTTGCGACACAAACTGACCAGGCTGGAGCTGGGCCTGCAAAATTTGCTGCCGGAAATTTTCGTAGGCACGGGCCCGCAATGTCAAAGGAGGCGTCTGCATGGCGTCAGTCCGAAGCGATCACGCCTTTGCGCAGCACGATGTTGGCGTACTTGCGCAAGTCACCGCTTTGCACGACCAAGCTCACCGACCGGGTGTGTTCGTAAAAAGCAAAACGCTCCAAGGGCAGCACTGCGAGCCTGCAGTGCTCGGCCACCATGGCTTTGAATTGCACGACCGCTTCGGGCGTACGATCGGGCTCGCCCACCACCTGCATGGTCCAGGCGCAATGGGCTTCAAAGTCATCGAGCGGCAGCACATGCAGCACCGCAGCCAACACCTCGTTGCTGCTCACCCCCGGCAGTTGGACCAGCGGAACACCTGCTTGGCGGGCCAGTCGGTGGGCTGGAAAATTCGCGTCCACCACCGCCACATCGTCGCCATGGCCCATGCGGGCCAAGCCCAGCAGCAGTTCGGGGGTCAACAGGTGAGGCATGTTCTTAAGCACAACTGACATGTTAGTGAGGCCTTTCGCGGTCGCCATGCGTACATACCCTGCGTTGCCAAACCGCCTACGGCATCCATCTGGGCAGGCGATGGGGCGTAACATGGCACGCATGCAAATGTCTTTCGATTCAACTTTGCCGGTATTTGCGCCCTGTACCGATGGTGCCCGGCTGGGTCTGGGCGGGGCGGCTTTGGGCAATTTGTTTGAAGCCATCACCCATTTGCAGGCGCAAACACTGGTGGCAGCCGCTTGGCAAGACGGTTGCCGCAGCTTTGACACCGCGCCGCATTACGGCCATGGTTTGTCAGAGCGCCGCTTGGGTGATGCCTTGCGCCCGCATGCCTGCGGCATCCTGCGCCTGTCGAGCAAAGTCGGCCGGTTGCTCACACCGAGTGCACAAGCACCGATCGATCAACACGGCTACGTTCAAACACTGCCTTTTGTGCAGCATTGGGACTACTCTGCCAGTGGGGTGCGCCGCAGTGTCGAAGACAGTTTGCAGCGCCTGGGTTTGGCCCGATTGGACACCGTATTTGTGCACGACATGGACGCCCACACCCACGGTGCACAAGCCAAGCAGATCCTGCAACAGGTGCTGGACCACACCCTGCCCGCCTTGGCGCAACTCAAGCAAGAAGGGCTGATTGCCCATGTGGGCCTGGGGGTCAATGACCATGCGGTGGTTGAGCAGGTGCTGCACCATGCAGACCTCGATGCCTTGTTGCTGGCAGGGCGCTACACCTTGTTGGATAACGTGGCGGGTGCCCACCTCCTGCCCTTGTTGCTGCACAAAAAAGTGGCGCTGTCCTTAGGTGGGGTGTTCAACTCGGGCATATTGGCCAGCCGCATCGACCCGGGCCAACCCCTGCGCTTCAATTATCAAGCTGCGCCTGCGCATTGGGTGGGCAAGGCGCTGCAGATTCAAAAAGTGTGCGATGCGTGGCAAGTGCCGATCCAAGCGGCGGCTTTGCAATTTGCCTTGGCCCACCCCGCCACCCAATTGGTGTGGTTGGGTGCCCAACATGCAAGTGAATGGCACGCCGCTCGCCAAGCGCAACATCAGCGGGTGCCGCCTGAATTCTGGCAAGACTTGCAACACCAAGGCTTGCTCCCCGAGGGCTTGCCCACGCCATGATCGACGCGCATTTCCACGCCTGGTCCTTGGGTCGGGGTGACTACGATTGGCTCACACCCGCCTTGGCCCCCATTTACCGTGACATGCAGGTGTCCGAGTGGCAGTCGCAGTCGCAGCCCCAAGGCATTGCGGGGGGTGTGCTGGTGCAAGCAGCGCCCACCGCCGCCGAAACCGCTTACCTTTTGACCCTGGCACAAGAAAACGCCAGTGTTCTGGGTGTGGTGGGCTGGGTGGACATGCTGGCCACGGACGCCGTGGCGCAAGTGGAGCGTCTGGCGCGGGCGCCTCTACTCAAAGGTTTGAGGCCCATGCTGCAAGACCTGCCCGACCCGGACTGGATTTTGCTGCCGGCCCTCACCCCGGTCCTGCACGCCATGGCCCGATGCGGTCTGGTGTTCGATGCCTTGATTTTTCCGGTGCATCTGCCGCGCATCGCCACCCTGATCGAGCGGCATCCTGATTTGACCGTGGTCATTGACCATGGCGCCAAGCCCAGCCGGGACAACGTGACCGAATGGGCGCAGGGCATCAGCGCCTTGGCGCGACACAGCGACCCGGCTCGCGTGGTGTGCAAACTCTCTGGCTTGTGGACCCAGGTCGAAACGGGCAGTCAGGTGCAAGTGCTGGCGCCCTGGGTGTCGCATTTGATGGATTGCTGGGGGCCATCGCGCTTGCTCTGGGGCAGCGATTGGCCTGTACTGGAGCTGGCCGGGACTTATGCGCAATGGTCGCAATGGAGCCATTCGGTGTTGCAATCGTGCACACCCGAGCAGAAGCAGGCCATCTTGGGCGGCAACGCCCGGCGCATTTACAAACTTTGAACGCCATTCAAGGATGAATCAAGGCGCGGCGGTATTGCACCGCTTCGGCCACATGGGCGGTGCCTGTGGTCTGGCTGCCGCCCAAGTCGGCGATGGTGCGGGCTACCTTGAGCGTGCGGTGGGTGCTGCGCCCGCTCCAGCCCAATTGACTGGCCACTTTGTTCAAAAATGCCATGGCGCTTGGCTCCAGCTGCGTGTGTTCATCGATGGCCTGGCCGTGCAGGGCTTGGTTGGTGCAGCCTTGCCGGTCCAAGGCGCGTTGCCGGGCGGCGGTGCTGCGTGCGCGGATGACGGCGGTGCTTTCACCCGCAGGCGCGCTCAGGAGGTCCTGCGCTGTGAGGCTGGTGACTTCCAGGTGCAAGTCAATCCGGTCCAGCAGCGGCCCTGACAATTTGCCTTGGTAACGACTGACTTGGTCAGGGGTGCAGCGGCAAGCCCGCGCCGTCGAGCCCAAGTAGCCGCAGGGGCAAGGGTTCATCGCGGCAATCAGCTGAAAACGCGCCGGAAATTCGGCACGCCGAGCGGCTCTGGAAATGGTGATGGTGCCGCTTTCCAAGGGTTCTCGCAGCGCCTCCAAGGCGGCGCGTGGAAATTCAGGCAATTCGTCCAAAAACAACACGCCATGGTGTGACAAGGAGATTTCTCCGGGTCGCGGCGGTGAGCCTCCGCCCACCAGCGCCACCGCGCTGGCCGAGTGGTGTGGCTGTGCAGTGGGTCGTTGTGCCCATCTCTCAAGACAAAAGCGTCCCGCCAAACTGGCAATGGCGGCGGTCTCCAAGGCTTCCTCCACAGACATCGGGGGCAGCAAGCCGGCAAAGCGCTGAGCCAACATGGATTTACCCGAGCCCGGCGGGCCCACCATCAACAGGCTGTGGCCTCCGGCGGCGGCGATTTCCAAGACCCGTTTGGACGCTGCTTGGCCCTTCACATCCGACAGGTCGGGGTAATGGGCTTGCGCAGGCATGGCGGTGCTGTGCACCCGTGCCCAACCCTCGCCAGCCGGTTCAGCCGGTGCATCGGATGGCGGCAAAAATTGTTGCACCACATCCAGCAAGTGCCGGGCCCTGTAAATGTGGGCATCGGGCACCAAGGCCGCTTCTTCGGCACTGCCGGGGGGGAGCACTAATTGGGTGCTGACCTGGCGTTGCCGCAAGGCCAAGCTCATGGCCAGGGCACCCCGCACGGGGCGCAACTCGCCAGACAAGGACAACTCGCCCGCAAACTCAAAGCCTGCCAGTCGCGAGGCATCGACTTGACCGCTGGCCGCCAGAATGCCCATGGCAATAGGCAAATCAAAACGCCCGGAGTCTTTGGGCAGGTCAGCAGGCGCCAGGTTCACCGTGATGCGTTTGTTGTACGGAAACGCCAGTCCGGCGTTTTGCAAAGCACTGCGGACCCTCTCACGGGCCTCTTTCACTTCTACATCGGCCAGGCCGACCAAGGTGAAGCTGGGCAAACCGTTGGCCAAATGCACCTCCACGGTGACGGCAGGGGCTTGAAGACCCACCAAAGCGCGGCCCTGCACCAAAGACAGACTCATTCCTCACCTTTCTGCCCCTAATTGGTGCAATATGTGCGCTGCGCCGAATTGGTTTGCTTGCACCTGCGCATGTTCAAAGGGATTGGACCATGAAATGAGGCGTAAAGAACTCATCGTTTGTGCGTAGAGACAACGGGGACCGGTTGGGCGCCACCCTTGGCACGTTAAGTGCTTAATCCAAACGTCATTATTTCCCTTTTCATTCGGAGTTTTTTATGAAGAAGATCGCTTCCCCCATTTTGTTCGCTTTGACCCTGGGCGCCGCTGTGAGCGCCATGGCCCAAACCGCCGCGCCTGCTGCGCCAGAAAGCACCATGGCCTATAACGTCGGCGCGGTTTCTGAGTACCGTTACCGCGGTATTTCACAGTCCCGTTTGAACGCTGCGATGCAGGGTGGTTTTGATTACACCGACAAGAGCGGTTTTTATGTCGGCGCTTGGGCCTCCTCCATTCAGTGGATCAAGGATGCAGGCGGCAACGCCAATATGGAACTTGATTTTTACGGCGGTTACAAGGGCGCCGTGGGTGATGTGGCCTATGACTTGGGTTACCTGCGCTATGAATACCCCAGCAACAAGCTCAAGCCCAATGCCAATACAGACGAGTTTTATGGTGCCGTGACCGTGGGTGTCTTCACTGCCAAGTACTCTCACGCCGTTTCCAACCTGTTCGGATTCTCGGGCAGCAAGAACAGTGGCTACCTTGACCTGAGCGCGGCATACGATTTGGGCAACGGCTATTCATTGACGCCGCATGTTGGCCACCAAAATGTCAGCGGCAAAGGCAACGGCATCTATTCGTATACCGACTACGCGATGACCTTGGGCAAGGACTTGGGTAACGGCCTGTCTGCCAGCGCCGCCCTCATTGGCACCGATGCCAAAAAAGGTGCTTATGTGAGCCCTTCCAACAAGGACTTGGGTAATTCCAACCTGGTGGTTGGCTTGAAATACACCTTCTGATTGAGTTCGTTTTAAACAAGGAGTCGCCATGAAACTCGTTACCGCCATCATCAAACCCTTCAAGCTGGACGAGGTGCGTGAAGCCCTCTCCGGTATGGGTGTCCAGGGCATCACGGTCACTGAAGTCAAAGGCTTTGGTCGCCAAAAAGGCCATACCGAGTTGTATCGCGGCGCCGAGTACGTGGTGGACTTCTTGCCCAAAGTGAAAATTGAAGCCGCAGTCTCCAACGAGCTGGTCGAGCGCGTGATCGAAGCGATCGAAGCCGGTGCCCGCACCGGCAAGATCGGCGACGGCAAGATCTTTGTCTATGACCTGGAACAAGTGGTGCGCATCCGTACCGGTGAAACCGGCAACGAAGCCCTGTAAACCCCCTCCCCGAAAGAGAGTCGAAAATGAAAAAACTACTGGCCTCCTTGGCATTGGGTTTCAGCCTCTTGGCTGGCGTGCCCGCCTTCAGTGCCGATGCACCCGCCCCTGCACCCGCAGCTGCACCCGCAACGGCATCTGCACCCACCGAAGCCAAAGCCGATGCAGCCCCTGCTGCTGCGCCTGCCGTTGCAGCGGCTGCAGCTGAAGCACCTGCTGAAGCCGCACCCGTGCTCGTGCCCAACAAGGGCGACACCGCCTGGATGATGGTCTCCACCATCTTGGTCATCATGATGGTTGTGCCCGGCTTGGCCTTGTTCTATGGCGGTTTGGTCCGCAGCAAAAACATGCTGTCGGTGCTGATGCAAGTCATGGTCACCTTCTCGTTGATCACGGTCTTGTGGTTCATCTACGGCTACAGCCTCGCGTTCACCGAAGGCAATGCCTACATCGGCGGACTCGACCGCCTCTTCATGAAGGGCATTTGGGACAACGCTGCCGGTACCTTTGCCAATGCAGCCACTTTCAGCAAGGGGGTTGTGATTCCAGAGATCACTTTCGCAGGCTTCCAAGCGACGTTTGCAGGCATCACCTGTGCCTTGATCGTCGGTGCCTTTGCTGAACGTATCAAGTTCACTGCGGTGCTGATGTTCATGGTCTTGTGGTTCACATTCAGCTATTTGCCAATGGCGCACATGGTTTGGTTCTGGATGGGTCCTGACGCCTACAGCGCCAAAGAAGTTGTCGACGAAATGAATGGCAAAGCAGGCTTGATCTGGCAGTGGGGTGCACTGGACTTTGCTGGCGGTACGGTGGTGCACATCAACGCCGCGATGGCCGGTTTGGTGGGCGCCTTCATGGTGGGCAAGCGCGTCGGTTACGGCCGTGAAGCCATGGCACCGCACAGCCTGACATTGACGATGGTGGGCGCTTCTCTCTTGTGGGTGGGCTGGTTCGGCTTCAACGCGGGTTCTGCCCTGGAAGCCAACGGTTTCGCTGCCCTGGCCTTTGCCAACACCTTGCTCGCAACCGCTGCAGCCGTGCTGTCTTGGTGTGTCGGTGAAGCCTTGATGCGTGGCAAAGCCTCCATGTTGGGCGCTGCCTCGGGTGCTGTGGCCGGTCTGGTGGCGATCACGCCTGCCGCTGGCAATGTGGGCATTGGGGGTGGCTTGATCATTGGTTTGATCGCCGGTTTCGCCTGCTTGTGGGGTGTCAACGGCCTGAAAAAATTGCTGGGCGCTGACGACACCTTGGACGTGTTCGGTGTGCATGGTGTAGGCGGCATCGTGGGTGCCTTGCTCACCGGTGTCTTCAGCTCACCGAGCCTGGGCGGTCCCAGCGCCATGGGCGATTGGGTCACAGCCACCATGATCACCTCGGCCGATTTTTCCATTGCTTCGCAAGTGTGGATTCAGGCCAAAGCTGTGTTGGTCACCATTGTATGGTCGGGCGTTGTGTCTTTGATTTCCTACAAACTGGTGGATCTGACGATCGGCCTGCGCGTCACGGAAGAAGAAGAGCGCGAAGGTCTGGACATCAGCTCGCATGGCGAGACGGCTTACCACAGCTGATATGATTTCATTGCAAGGGTGGTTTTCACCACCTCTCCTCACAGCCCGTCGCATGCAAGTGCGCGGGCTTTTTTAATGTCCGGACCGCATGGTAAAGTGATCCGCTCAAGTTTGCATTGTTTGCCCATGTCACACCCCCAAGATCCGGCCCCAGCCTCTGATTCAAGTCTTGTTCAAGAGGACGAGAATCCCCGCGTTTCTTTGAAAATCGAAGACTGGTTGACCGTCATCGTCATGGGCTTGCTGTCCCTGATCACCTTTGCCAACGTGCTGGTGCGGTATTTCACCGATCAATCCTTTGCCTGGACTGAAGAGTTCTCGGTGTTCCTCATGATTGTGCTGGCGCTGGTCGCGGGCTCTGCATCGGTGGCACGCAACAGGCAAATTCGCATCGAGTATTTTGCAGACAGCGGTTCTGAAAAACGGCAGCGTGTATTGGCCCGGGTGGGTGCCTTGATGGTGTTTCTTTTGTTTGCACTGATCGCTGTTCTGAGCACCCGCGTGGTCTGGGACGATTACCGGTTTGGTGAAACCTCACCCGGCATTGGCGTGCCGCAGTGGTGGTACACCCTTTGGTTGCCGGTCATGTCGGTGGCCATTGCCGGCCGTGCGCTGGGTCTCTTTATTCGCCGGGGTCGGCAGCCATGATCCCCACGCTCCTGTTTGTGGCCTTTGTCACCATGATGCTGATGGGCGTGCCCATTGGCGCCGCCCTCGGCTTGGCAGGCGCAGCATGCATTGCCTTGGCCAATTCGGATGCGCAATGGTTTGGTTTGTTGGCGGTACCGCAAAACTTTTATGCCGGCTTGGGCAAATACCCGTTGCTGGCGATTCCGATGTTTGTTTTGGTTGGCTCGATCTTTGACCGCTCGGGCGTGGCGCTGCGTCTGGTCAACTTTGCCGTGGCCATTGTGGGCCGCGGCCCGGGCATGTTGCCTTTGGTGGCGATTGTGGTGGCCATGTTTTTGGGTGGCATTTCAGGCTCGGGTCCTGCCAATGCGGCGGCCGTGGGCGCGGTGATGATTGCCGCCATGTCCCGTGCCGGTTACCCGCCCGCGTTTTCTGCCAGCGTGGTGGGCGCAGCAGCGGCCACCGACATTTTGATTCCGCCATCCGTGGCCTTCATCGTGTATTCGGTCTTGGTGCCCGGCGCCTCTGTGCCCGCGCTGTTTGCGGCTGGCATGATTCCCGGCATTTTGGCGGGTGTGGCGCTGATCGTGCCCACCGTTTGGATGGCGCGCAAACACAACATGGGGGCGCTTGAGGCCAGCTTGCCTCGCCCCGAATTGTGGAAAAGTTTCAAAGAAGCCACCTGGGGCCTGGCCGCGCCGGTGCTGATTTTGGGGGGCATGCGTGCGGGTTGGTTCACCCCGACCGAGGCTGCGGTGGTGGCTGTCTTTTATGGTTTGTTTGTCGGGATGGTGATTTACCGCACCATCGCGTTTCGCGACCTGTTTGTGATTTTGCGCGAGTCGGGCGAATTGTCGGCCATCATTTTATTGGTGGTTTCCTTGGCCGGTATTTTTGCTTTTTCGCTGTCCACCTTGGGCGTGATTGACCCCGTCACCCGAGCCATCGTCAATTCGGGCTTGGGCGAATACGGTGTGTTGGCATTGCTCATCCTCTTGTTGATCACGGTGGGCATGTTTCTCGATGGCGTTTCGATCTTTCTGATCTTTGTCCCCCTGCTGTGGCCCATCGTTCAGTTTTACAAGTGGGACCCGGTTTGGTTTGGCGTGATCCTCACTTTGAAGGTGGCGCTCGGACAGTTCACCCCGCCCTTGGCCGTGAACCTGATGGTATCGTGTCGCATCGCCGGTGTGCGGATGGAAGAAACAGTGCCTTGGGTGGGCTGGATGTTGTTGTCGATGTTCCTGGTCATGATCGCGGTCATTGCCTGGCCCGAGCTTGCTTTGTGGTTGCCCCGTTACTTGGGCTATTGAATGGTTATTTACTAAAAGGAGACTCCCATGAAATTACGTCGTCATTTGCTCAGTCTGCTGGCCCTTGCTGCGGGTTTGAGCGCTTTTACCGCCCCGGCTGTGGCCGCTGAGTACAAAGCCGAATACCGCATGTCGCTGGTCTTGGGACCGCCCACCCCCTGGGGTCAGGCTGGCAAGATGTGGGCCGACATGGTCAAAGAGCGCACACAGGGCCGCATCAACATCAAGCTGTACCCTGGCGTGTCTTTGATCCAGGGCGACCAAACCCGCGAGTTCAGCGCGCTGCGCCAAGGCGTGATTGACATGGCCGTGGGCTCGACCATCAACTGGTCACCGCAAGTCAAAGAGTTGAACCTGTTCTCATTGCCCTTCTTGATGCCCGATTACGCGGCCATTGACGCGCTGACGCAAGGCAGCGTGGGCCAGAAAATTTTCACCACACTGGACAAGTCAGGCGTTGTGCCTTTGGCTTGGGGCGAAAACGGTTTCCGTGAGTTGACCAACTCCAAACGTTCGATCAAGTCACCGGCCGATTTGAAGGGCATGAAAATCCGCGTCGTGGGCTCGCCCATTTACTCGGACATGTTCACCGCCATGGGTGCCAACCCCACGCAAATGAGCTGGGCCGATGCGCAGCCCGCCTTGTCCAGTGGCGCGGTGGACGGCCAAGAAAACCCCTTGTTCCTCTTCACCGTTTTGAAGATGCACACCGTCGGTCAAAAGTTTGTCACCACCTGGGGCTATGTGGCTGACCCGCTGATCTTTGTCGTGAACAAAGAAATTTGGGCCTCCTGGACACCGGCTGACCAAGCCATCGTCAAGCAAGCCGCCATCGATGCGGGCAAAGCCGAAATTGCCGTGGCCCGCAAAGGCTTGGTCGAAGCCGACAAGCCGGTGCTCAAAGACATCGCCGGCATGGGTGTGACGGTGACGTCCCTGAGTGCTGAAGAGCGCGAGGAATTCGTCAAGGTGACCCGTCCGGTCTACGAAAAATGGAAAAACACCGTGGGCGTCGCTTTGGTGAAAGAAGCCGAAGCGGCGGTGGCGGCGCGTAAAAAGTAAGCGCCCCACATGACTGCGCCCACGCGATCCGCCTGGCAAGCCCTGACCACCCAGCCTGACGGCCTGAGCGAATCGCCGTTTTGGCATCCGCAAGAGCAGCGGCTGTATTGGGTGGACATTCCGGGGCGCAGGCTGGCGCGGGTGAAGGTGCAGCACTTGAACCAAGCGCAAGGAGCGGTCGAGTATTGGCCGGTGCCTGAAGAGCCTGGGTGCATGGCACCGGTGCAGGGCGGCGGCATCATCGTGGCGCTGCGTGACGGCATTTACCGGGGCACCACCTGGGGCGGCAGTTTGACGCTGCTGGCCCCCGCGCCCTACGACACCACCCGCCTGCGCTTTAACGATGGCAAGTGCGACGCGCAAGGACGCTTTTGGGCGGGCAGCCTGTATGAACCCAAAGACCAAGCCTTGGGCACGCTCTACATGCTAGACGGCCAAGGCCTGCACGCCATGCAAGGCGGTGTGACCACCGCCAACGGTCTGGCCTGGTCACCCGATGGCCGCACCGCCTACTGGGCCGACACCGCCGCGCACCAAGTTCGCGCTTTTGACG
>Ga0114964_10000095_pt1 | contig 62627 bp, 67 predicted proteins | sample C_131016_MF_Meta_FD_92638 | JGI IMG/M metagenome (GOLD analysis project Ga0114964, IMG submission 92638) | Freshwater microbial communities from Lake Croche, Canada to study carbon cycling - C_131016_MF_MetaG | ecosystem: Environmental > Aquatic > Freshwater > Lake | place: Lake Croche, Canada... | reverse complement strand
GTTTAGTATAGGTAGTATTATTAGTCAAAAGGTAATCTACTAAATAGTCCTAATCTAATTTCTTGAACAATAAACAGCAGACAGCATGAATCAATATACGGCAATAGTAAATCTAATATCCCTGCTTGGCTGTGTGTATAGCCTTGATTCGGCGTATCACATGCGAGAGGAGTGGTTGTTTTGGGTTTTGGTTGTATTGACTATCGGAAACGCTCTCTGTGTTGGCGGTGGCGTTGCTAGGTGGTACTATTCAGAAGCTAATAATTCAGAAGAAATAAATGAGACGATATGAACGGGCAAGAATTGAGATTAGGCAATTTTATAAGTCACAATCATTTAGGCGAGACGGTATCGCGTGTCACTCAAATTTCTCATTTGGGGATTTGCTGTGCGGATATAGATAAGGCTACTAAGTGGGATTTGGGCAACGGAGATTTCTTCCCGATACCGCTGACTGATGAATGGCTGATAAGGTTTGGATTTGAGCCACTAGAAAACAGCCTGTTTAATATACACCACAGAGGAGCGTTTAGGCTTTATCGCTACGATGGATGGAATTTTGTATATCGGCAAGCCGATGATACAAATAATAAAAACGTTCCGATTGAATACGTCCACCAACTACAAAACTTATACTTCACCCTCACTGGCACAGAACTAACCTTAAATCTACAACCATGACACTACCATATATCCCGCTCGAATACTACCTAGTTCTTTTCGGTCTGATAATAATCGGGCTTGGGCTATTTTCTTGGTACTGTTGGCTTCATGCTACTCTAGCTAAAGAGGCTGAAACGGCGCTGCTTGGGCTGTGCGAACAACTCAAACAGGAAAATTGGAGCAAATCTAATCAAATAGACTACCTGCTCAAAATGTCGCAGGGTCTACGGAATAGAATCAACGACCTACACAGGGCGAATAAAAAGGCGAATAAATGATTGAATTTTGCGTCACTAAATGAGACAATGTGGGACTATGGAAATATCAGCTAAGACAGATGAAGGGAAGCTAAGAATATACATCAACGGTATTCTGCATCTGTCAATACATAAGACGGGACTGCAAATACAGTCATGGAAAGAGTCTAAAAATTGGTACGTGATAGTTTTTTACACTAAATTGGGCAAGATAAAAGCCGAGTATGATGATGTAGGAAAGTGGAAACGTATTTTGGAATTGATAGACGAGCAATAAGCGCACAGCTTACCTATTTCGCAACCTTCATAGCCCCTCTACTCAAATTCTCATTGATAGACGAAAGCGCCTTAGTAACAGCTTTTTTAGACTTGTGCATATAGCCTAATAATGTCGCGTGACTCTGACCTGTGATGCCTGATATAGTTGATAGGGATTCGCCCATATCTAACAGGATATTGATAAGGCTGATTCGGAATGTGTGGGTTGATATAGCCGACCACTTAGGCACTTGCTTTTCCTCATACTCGCCTGTCTGCCTGTTCATCTTTTTAATGCTGACCATTTCGTCTATACCTGCAAACGCGCAAATTAGCTTTATCTTCTCGTTTATGACCTGCTCAGGTGGAATCCAACTTACTGGCGTGTTAAGCCTTTTTTTAATAATTGAGTACACGAACGGGAATAGTTGCACCGAGTGTAACCCGCCTGTTTTCTTGTCAGTGTACTTGTAGTAAGGCTGACCATTCTCGAAAACTATGCCCTGACCTTTAAGCAGGTTGTACACGTCACTGATACGCCCGCCGATATTGAACTGTATAAGGCATATATCCCTGCACCGCTCCCATAGCTCATTATGGCTCAGGTCTAACCCTGCAATCAGCTCCATTTCGCCCATATCGAGCGAGGCACGCCACTTTTGTTCCTTCAGGCAAGGCATGGCTCGGATTACTTTCTCATTCACCTTAACATCGTGAAACTCCTGTGCCCATTTAAGAAACGTGCGCAGATTCCTAAAGATAGTCCCGACTGAGTTAGGCGCGTTCTTGCGCTCCTTGACTAGCCAATCCTGAAAGTCGTTTATAAAACTGTAAGTGATAGCCTCAAATGAAAGCTCCAAACGTTTATCTGTGGTGAACTCCTGCAATCTGAGCAATACCTTGTGATTATTCTCAAATGTACCTAGCTTAATATCAACTCCCGACTTCTTAGCCTTGCGCCTCAGAAATTGTTTATATAGGTACTCAAAGCTCGTTGTGTTCTCGTTCTTATCCTTCTCCCACTGTGACCGAACGTAAAGAACCGATGGCGATTCCCCGTGCTTCAGCACATAGTCGTCTATAATGCGGTTGAACTTGCCTAATAGTGATCTCAGGAAAGCGTTTAGGCTATCTGCGTCATTATGGGACGATTTAACGGGCGAATCGGGGCTCAACGGGTTCCAGTGCTTCTTAGTTATACTTTTGCCCGTGGTGACCCTGTAAGGCGTATTCCCGACCTTATAGGATAGTATTACGGGGTGCGTGCCGTCCGCGTTCGCTCTGTCTCGGAGTGTTAGTCTGCCTTTAGCCATGATTTGTCTGTTTAATAGCCTTTGGTGTACGTGATTTGATTTTGGTGTACGCTTGGTGTCCGTAAAGCTAAAAATTATTCCCTATTATACCCTATTTTGTCAAAGTGCAGGATTTGATAAAAGCTAACCAATCCTAATGTTTTCGCCACTTTGCATTAAAAAAGGGGCTTATCGCCCCTAGTTTATTGTGTCCCTGAAGGGAGTCGAAGTATCTAGGATTGATAAGGGTTTTAGCTCATTGGTGTACGGTTGGTGTACGCGGTTTGGCATGTTAGTTTTGCAATTTTGCTTTTTCTAAATATTCAGGGTCTACTAATTCCCCGTCCTCTATATCGCCATTTAGCCACTGCGCCGCTATTATTGCGTGTTCTTCGGTGTGACTGTTGTATCTTTTATTAAATACGTCATCTTCGGTTCTGTTTTCTTGGATTGTCGCAACCATTGCATCTATTCTCCGCTTTACGTCTATCTTTTCCATGTTAGTTTATTTTGAGGTTAAGGATTGAGGACTTATCTATGTCCATTAGGTTGTCATCAAAAACATTGGCATATCTACCGTATGGTTTTAGCCTTGCGTTATCGGCTGCATCTTGTATTGCTTGGTTGTACATCTTTATGGCAAAACTTACAATGTGGGGTATTGCAATTTGCTCTAGGTCGCCCAAATCAAAATATTCCATTTGGGCTAATTTCTCCATTTCCTGTTGTGTCATACTGTTTGTTTTTCGGGCAATTCCCATTAGTTAATTGGTCAGGTCTGAGGCGGTTTGCTTGCTTTAGTTAACTTGTTACCGTTGCGGTCTGTTCCATGCTAATTTGCATAGAATAAATCTTGGCAACTATATACTTATTCAACCTGAGTTGCGTATAAGATAATGTTAGCAGCAATAGCCGTGTTCCATAGCAAGTGTAGTGCTTAATCATTTTTTTTCTTAAAACTTTTTTTGCCCACGCTCTTTTGTTTTTTCAAAACAATAAAAGGTTTTGCGTAATCTTCCAATACCTGTTCCGCTTTAAGTTTGAAAACAGTTCCTTCATTCACCGCCTGAATGGTAATTGCTTTTACAGCATCATCCGAAATGTCAATGTTTTTTCTCATCTTTCAGTAAGGTGTAAATTTGATAATGCCGTAAATTTTTTTACAAAGTTTTGACGGGTAAGATGTATGCTTTCATGGTGTTTGTTTGCACCAGCTTCATCAATAGCATCGCTTACCAATTTTGTAAAACTTTCTGTTCCGTTTTGTTGTAGGTATTCGGTTAATACCTCTTTTATTTCTCTTGCTTTCATTGTAAATTATTTTCAAGTTCTGTAAATACTTTTATCGCCTGTTCTTTAGTTTGAAATTTGAAAGTGTGGCAATGTCCAAATCCGTGTTTGTTTTTATTTCTTGGTTTCACCCATTCGGTTGAAGGGTATAATTCAACACTCCCATCATCTTTAAAATTCACAATGGAAGTATCTTTCAACAATGCAGTTTCTTGTTTATTGTCTTGCCAGTTCATCTTATTCCAAATGGTTTGAGTGCTTGTTCAAAAATTGGGTGAATATTAGAGTTGGGCTTTTGTTCGCCCAACTCATACATTAAAGTTGTTTCTGTATCTACCAACTTCTTTGCTGTCCCTAATTTCAGATATTGGTTTATTACAGTTTGTATTTCGCTGTTCTTTGTGATTACTCCGTTCAGCGTTCCGAAGTTTCCGTCTTTGCTTACTATTGCTTTCATTTTTATCGCTTGCCCGCGTGGGTTGGTTATAGTTCGTCAATGTTATAGAATATGCCGTTTATCTCTACGTAGCTCACATCTTCATCATCGAGCCACTGTGACCAATAGGCTGCACCTTCTTTTACTGCTTCACTGGCGTTTTTGTACCCATAGTTGATAGCTAGTTTATCCGCCGCGTTTTGGTCATGGGCGTATTCTTCGCCTTCAGCAAAGCACCAACCTTCATTCATGCCCAACCCTGTAACACTGCAAATTCTTGCCCAACCTCTCCCGATTTGGTGTATTCTGTCCTCGCAATATCGCTCAAAGTTTAGTCCGTTTCTCATTTCATATTCCGATGATGCGCCATAGTACGACTCCTCTGCCTCCTCGCGTGTACCGCTATACACATATCCGTCTAAGATAAAATATCCTTCTGTTTCTATTAGTTTTTTCATGGTGTTTTGTTTTAAATTCTCGTGACTAAACATTTTTTTCTATTGATTTTTTAGCCTGTCGCTGTATGATAAACTCATAAGTGATTTACTTTATTCCTAGCCTTACCTTTTCATTGTGCATAAAAATAAACATCTCATTTTCTTTCTCGCTGTTGGGGTATAATGTAGTCCATACGTCCGAAATTGGGTCTAACTCCATAACATCGGTTTGCTTTAGTATGCCTGACCTGTCCTCGGTTATTACCTGACGAATTGATAGATTCCCTTTCCTAAAATTAAATTCTTGGTTATTCATGGTTTACTTATCTAGCGAAAATTGTATGCGGCTTACTAATACTCTGAGCTTGTTGTATATTTCGGTATATACTGAATCGGGAGCCTCGAAAGTAAATCGAGCTATTACATTATTCCCGTTTCTTGTATGCTGTTCTATCTGTCTTTGAATCTGACGGGAGTTAATATCCTTTGGCTCGTTTATCGTTATATACATATTCATTTTATGCGGTTTACTGGTGATTAAAGTGATTTCGCTAATTCTTGGTCTGCTTTATATTGCTCCTATGGATTTAAGACCTGTGTTTGGTAATTTTTTGAGATTATAGGGCTGCCCATCGAGACCATAGTCACAGGTGTATCCTATTTTATTAAGCGCGGTTATTAGTTTTTTGCATAGTTCGTAGCTATTGTCTCCATTGCAGTATCTGTCCACCACTTTGCGTACATGTGCAGGTAGTGAGTCGTAGTGGTCAAATAAATCTGTGTCCTTGTTGGAGTCGCATATATTGGGGGCTATTAGCTTGCTCATATCGTTGATTTTTAGTTTGTTAAAAAAGCAGGGAAGCGTAGCCCTGAGCGCATAATACAAAAGAAAGGTTATAGGGCTATATCTATTTTGAGTAATTGCCTTGTAGCGTATATAGCGTTTGCTGTTAGCTGTCTTTGCCATACGCCCTGACTTGGTGACCATTTAAACGCGTTGCGCTTCATGGCTGTGATAACTTCGGCTGAGGGCTTAGAATCGTGTTTGATTTGCACCCTGTCTAATTCGCGGTTTATTATCACCTCTCCACCATCAAAGCTAATAGTTTTTTGACTTTCTCCGCCTGCTAGCTGTGACTTTCTGATTTCCTCGGATAGTCTGTCTTTCAGCCTTTTTATCTCAGCTAGGTTGTTAGTTAGCCTGTAAGAAGGGATGCCTAGTCTGTTTGCGAAATCAGGCTTTAGTAGTTCTGTTGCGGTCTGCTCAGATAGTCCACATTCAACAAGTGCAACAAATCTAGTTTGGTCGGTCTTGTACTTTCTGATTATAGCATTTATTTGCTTGTATTGCTCTTGCGCTTTCTCCCTGTCTGCTATCCTTTGCTGAAGGTCTTGCATAGGGTCTATTTGTGCCTTTTCTGCCCTTCTTTTAGCCCGCTCGATAGATTCTATCATCCGTTTGCGAAACTCCCTAAATTCAGTATAGTGATTAGCTGCCCAATCGTGTTTTTTACGCTGTGAGTTTACAGGAAAACGCGCGGGTCCTGTTATCATTGCGCTTGCGCAGTTGCTCTCCGAGTGCAGCCATGAGGCTAATTTAGCTTTGTACTTAGCGCAATACCTTTGCGCTGTTTCCGCGTCACTGATTTCGGTTATATGTGCCATGTCGGCTATCAATTCCGCTTCATGCTCTTTCAGTGTTTGCGCTCCGCGTCTTTCGGGGTTGAACGACTGCCAATAAAATGCGCTGTTTGCTGTTCTTGTAAGGTCTGCCAATAGTGTGAGTGGTTGCTCCTGTTGCAAAGTTTCCATTTTGTTTTGCGGTTTACATTCGCCAATGTCTTTTGTATTATAAAAATTCGGCGAGAGGATTAGCCGACTACCCTATATTTAGTTAGCAAAAGCTAACACCGTGTTAAAGGCGTCATTGTTGATGCTGAAGCCTGAGCCAGTGTAGAGGCTTTCGAGTCTCGCGTTGTCTCTTGTTGGTACTGGTAATTTGTGTGTAGTGTAGTTCGTTACTCCTGACATTAGCCCCCAAAGAGTTTCGCCTTTTTGCTTCATCTCTACGCTAATGCTGCTTAGTAAATCGTTTGTCCTGTTGATAGCGTATGTAGTGTTTTTTTCGTTGTTCCTATATCCCGTGTCCATTATGTCAACGGCTGTTATATCCTTTACCACCTTTGCTATGTGCGCGGGCTTTACTGCTATCTCTGACAGTTTTATGAAGCGGTCGAAAAGGTTAGACTCCTCTATTATCACGCCCTGCAAAGTTCTGATTGCATCTTCTACGCGGGTGTGTATGCTTTGCGTGTGTCTTGCGCTCTGTTTAAGTTCTTTGCTTGCATACATGAAAGTATTTCGGCATGAAATGGTGATATTGGTTTCACCCCACTTTAAAGAGGTTGTTCCGTCATGGCTGTTTATGCCTGTTAAAAATCCGTTTACGCTGTCATTATTAGCGCCTATGCCCTGTATCTTGTTTGGGCTTTTGAGTTGTAGGTAAACTTTACCCCCGCCGTTAAACATTCCCCCACTGTGAATGTCATAGCCTGTTTGCTCAGATATGCGTATTAGCATCTCAGCAAGCTCCGAATTTTGAAACGGCATATAAGATTCCTTGCAGGTAGTAAAGCACTTTTGTGTATCTTCTCTGACAATGCCATAATAACCGCTTGGATTGCCCGAAGGGAGATTTAACCCCTCTTTTGATACTTTCCAAGATAATCCGAATTTGTCCAAAAGTTCGCCCACTTCGTAAGCGTTCTCTATGTTTTGGACGTTTGAAAATACGTTGTTTAAAACGTTGTCTGCAAAGTTTGTACTTTGTGTCATTTGTTCCGATGTTTAACCACGCTCGGAATGTGGTCTTTTGTATTAATTAAATCCGCTTTCGCGTCCTTTCGTGATACAAAGGTAAGTAACTAATTTAATCCACCAAACAATTAGTGTAATTTTATTTGTTAAAAATTACGGATTGGCTTTATTACTACGTTTCAAGGCTAAAATAAATATTAATTTGGTTGAGTAAATATAAAAACTTACCTTTGCTATATGAGTGAAAAGCAAAATAAAGTTGGTCGCCCCAAGTCAAATATTGAGTATATCAAAACATCAATAAGACTGCCAAAGCATATAGATGCCAAAGCAGAAAGCAAAAAGGGCAATAAATCTAAAGCGAAATTTATAGAGGATATACTTATAGCTGAAATAGCCAAACTGGCTGAATGAAATAAAAAACCGCTCCGACCAACGGGAGGCATAGTGAAGCAACGCGGAACGAATAATAAGACCGTATTATAACACGCCAACAAGTTTGGCTATCTTCTCAACCTAGCTAACCGCTCCTCTTCTAATTTTATCAGGTTGTTTTTCATAATCTCATAGCCTTCACAATATTTCGCGTAAACAGACAATCCAAGCTCCGAAAGCCTATATTTCTTTTTTACGCCCCCTGTCTCCTCAATCAAACCACGCTCAGCACACCGCCTAAGTATATTGTAAGTCGTTCGCCTAACCCTCAAAACTATCTCAGAAACGGCACGAACAGAAACAGCACCTTGACCATACAAGGACAAAATGATACTGCAATCTAAAGCAGTCATACCCCTAAAAGCTAATTGAACGCGTTTTAAGGCATAATTTGAGCAAAGCACTGATATTGATAGGTCGCTAAGCGTTTGAGCGTGTATAGGCTTTTTTTGACTCATTTAACGCAAAGATACAATTCATTCATAATCTTGTCCCATATATGAGCATTTTGTATAGTTTGTCATGGGCGAACATGGGCAAATCCCGTTTACAAGGGAAAATTACCCCATTTTAGGGTGATTTGCGCCACGTTTACCAGTTTGTCATAACTGTCATGGCTTGCGTGCGCTCGGTCGTTTGCGCCTCGGTCATCAGCTTGGGAATTTCCCGCGTTCGGTTCTGCTCACCTATGTTTGCGCCGTCAAAAGTACACCATAAGTACACCAACGAATGTAAGTAGCTTATTACCAATACTGTTGCGACTCTTTATAAGAGTCAAAGTAGTTTAGAATGGTTTATATCGGGGCTCCTGCGGGAGGTCGGTTTATGGTTTTTGGGGATGGTAGCAATCCTTTTCCAAAAAGTGAGAGGGCGGGGCTTGCGGATTCCGTTTCCCACTGGCGCGAAGGGGGTGGCCTTTTCAGGGGAAACCCCATTGATATTGGTAAATGTTTGTAATAATTATTTGGGATGCGTGTAGTTGGTTTGCACTTATTTTACCTTTAATACATTAGCTCAAAACAGCCGTAATAATTAATAAGAATAGGGGCACGCTGAAACGTAGATATACTGTAAAAAATTAGTGTAAAAAGTGTTGCTAATTGCAATTATTTTGCACTAAAATGAGTATATTTGTAGGGTAATAATCCTATGAAAAAAGCCTATAATGAAACCAATCCTTTTATAGTTTCCGTCAAGAGTAGTTTTGTGCCGCTTTCAAAGAAAAAGAAAAAGACAAGGGAGGCTGCTTTTGTTGATGACGGGGAGGTTTTTGGTAAGGAAGTAGATACTTCTGACTCTGATTTCTTTTGGCACGATGGTGCTGTGTTTTTAAAGTTATTTTCCACTACTTATAATTTGCGTTTGTTAATGGGGCTTAGTAAGCCTGCGTTAAGGATGTTCTTTTTTATCTGTACACTTTTGAAGCCACGCTCAGACAGGGTTAGGTTGTTTCAGGATGAATATGCGGTGTTTTCGGGCATATACGCAAGTCAGCAATTTTTTAAAGCTAAGAAAGAGTTGGTTAAGCTAGGTGTGATAGCTCCGCAAAAGGGTGATATGTATTTCATCAATCCATCTATTTTCTATAATGGGAGCAGGATTGGAATGATGTCGGGTTATAGCGCCAAGGAGCATTACGGAAGATTAAACGGGTAAGCAGGGATATGAAAATACATGAGTACGGGAATTTGCAATTCTATATCGAATTTGACAAACAGCCTGATGAGTCCGATATGGCAAACTTGGCTGAAACTTTAAGTTTTGATTTAAATGATTTTGAGGAGTTTCACCCTGATATGTTTGTGGCGAATACGTTTAAGCATAGTAATAGGCATAGGCGCATATTATATAGCTTTGTAATAGCAAGGGATGTACTATCGGTTATTGTCACAACCAATATTTATCCCAAAGGAATAAAAGTTGCTACGCGCGGTAAAGTCATGGCTGACTTTGCGGGGCTTCCAAGATATTCAGTCAATCCATTTACATCAACCGCAGATGAAATCACGCAATCTTTTTTAGATGATGCGCTAAAAGATGACACTAGATTGCGGTTCAATGTAATATTTAATTAACGCCACCTACCTATGAAACACGGCGAAACGATTTCCTCAGCCGATTTTAGGCGAATTTACTGCAAGGAGCCTACGAAGCTACCCGTAAAGGCTAAAGGTGGCTCGGAATTGCTCGTAATAGCCAAATCAAAGCGTTTAGATCAGTCACAGTCCGTAATATTTGATATAGACCCTGTGGCTAAACCTAGAATGACTAGGCGCGATAAGTGGTCAAAGCGACCCGCTACGGAAAAGTATTGGGCGTTTAAGGATGCGCTGAATAGTCAGGCTGACGCGATTGGCTTTGTGCTGCCCGATAGTTTCACGGTCAAATTTGTCGTCTCTATGCCTATGAGTTGGAGTAAATCCAAGCGGTCAGCTCAGGACGGTCAGCCCCACCGCGCTAAACCCGATTGGGATAACTTTGCTAAAGCCCTGTGCGACTGCCTGCGGGATGAAGATAGCGGGATTCACTCGGTGAGCGTGACTAAGGTTTGGGGTGTAAGGGGGTATATAGAGATTAGCGGGTTGTAGTATTGCCTAATAATTTCTGCCATTCGTCCCTATACTTCAAATCAATCGGTGACGATGTTACTTTGTACTCGTAATCCTGACTTGTCAAGTGCCACATATTACAAAACTGGCAGTGATAGCACCTCTTTTCTTTTTTATTCTTACCAAGCGCTTTTTTCTTGGAGTTTACAATGGTCTGCGCGTCCTTCTTAGAAAACCCCCGTTTATCACAGATGCGCTCGTCCATAGTATCATTTTGAGATGTAGGCCAATAGTAATTCCGCAGAACGCTCGGTCCTATCGAGCAGGTGCGCTAAATAATTCCTTTGTTCTACGGTAAGGTATTTCATGCTTGTTTTGTTTAGTAAAACAAAAGTACTACTTTATTACAACAAATGGAAAATTTACTTTACATTTGTTTCGTGGAAGCTAAAACTACCTCGATTGGTTCGCTTAGTGATACCGACTCCCTATTTGGGAAAAGGTATGACGTAGTTGACGAACCGAATTGCCATCAGTGGATAATCAGGGAGTGGGAATCGGAAGGGGTTTTGCACGGTCATTGGCTCGTTTATAACGACGGCAAATATGAAGTGGAGCTTCAGGTAGAAGGCAATGACCCGATAGTAATTGACCGACCTTCTGCGGAAGGGATTTTAGAATGGAGTAAAATTAAACAACAATAATATGGCAGACAAAAAGGTATTTATCGGTGGTGTAAGATTATTTCCTGCAAAACAGGGTGCGCCAACGTGGGTAGTAGCAAATGGAGTAATTAGTCTTGACGACTTGGCAAAGTTTGTCAAGGAGCAAAAGGAGCTAAAAGAGAATATCACTGAGTACCAAGGCAAGCCTCAAATCAAATTTCAAATAACTAAATCTGACCGCGACGGTTCAATGTCCATGTCGGTAGACACCTACAAAGGTGGTGCGGGGCAATCAAAGACAAATGCACAGACAAACAACCGTCCTGCATCAAATGTAGACGAAGAAAGCCTGCCATTCTAATCTATGCGCGACAACTCAAAATATCCTCAATGCTCCAATGCTGTACGAGATGTCAGGCGTGCGGCGGGGCTATCTCAGGCAGAGCTTGCTAGTAAAGTTGGCGTGAATCGGTCTACCATAAGCAATACCGAACGTGGTAGCTCGTCGCCAAGTATGAAGCTATTAAACAAAATAGGCGTAGCAACGAATCGAAAACCTGTAATTACATTTGAAAAGATATGACCAAATACCAAATTGAAGAACTACGTAAGCGCAACGAAGAAAAGTGGATAAACTACATGGGGGGAACCGACCGCGACCTTGCCATAAAGAACGGCGTGAAAGAGGAAAAGGAATTTCACGTCACATTAACCCGTAAAGAGCTTGACGATGGTTTTTTTTACGATAAAGTAGTTATAGAGGTGGACAAGCTCACTCATTACGAGCACGGCACACTGAGATTAGAGCTACCCGAAACTTTTGGGGGTCAACACGAGACTACACATCAGCCAGTATCGGGCATTATCTACAAGTCGGCCTGCGGAATACCAAAAGGGTGCAGGGTGTTCTTTCACTACCTGCAAATCATAAATGCCAAACTACAAAAGAATCACAGGGTCGGCCTATTTATAATCTGCGAGGATAAGCCCTACCTAGTCCTTGACGCAAAGCAAATCTTTATAGGCATAATAGACGGGAAGCCTGTTGCGCTTCATCCTGATTTTTGCATCACCGAGGCCATCCCGATAGAATACGAGGTGGTAAACACGGGTGTAGTAGGGGCAAATAAGGACATAAAGATACTTTACAAGCCCGAATCGGTATCGGCAGGTGGAATTATACTAGAAGCAAAAGAATCAGCCGTAGGTAAGCCGTATGAGCCGTTTAAATGCAAGGTGGTGTCACTGCCAAGCAAAAATGGCATGGACGAACACAGACTTGAGGCGCTTCAAAAGACAAAGTACATATCGGGAGAGGTGATAGTAGGTGCTGAGGTGCAGGAAGGCGATGTAGTGAAGTGTGGTAAGTCGTGGAATATACCGCTTGATAATAGCATACAGAAGTTTTTTGGTGACAGGCAGCTATTCAGGACAAGGATTTCAAACATAAAGGAGATACTGTGACCAATTACACATACAAGGACGGCGAAAAAATGCGGTGGAATATCCTTGGCGTACCCAAAGATGAATCCGTATTAAACGCTTTTCCTGACTTGGCGAGAATGTTTGAGGATATGAAGCCAACTATCAAACAGGTGGTAGGATTAACGCCCGATCAAGTTATCCGATATATCGTCTACGTGTATCATACAAAATCGCCCCTTGTTAATGGCGAGGAAAATGTTTTAGCCCGTAAAAAAGCAGCTATGCTTCTTTGTGGTGCTAAAGTGGATAACAAAGGGTTTTTCTCTGAGCAGGTAAATGCTATTATAGCTAATAAAAGTCTGCCCGTAATAGACCTTAAAATGCGTTTTCTTAGGTTTGAGAACAATATCATTTGGTTGCAACTGTGCAATGCAAGTGAACTATGGTTAGAGCATCAGAAGATAATTAGCTCAGCCATATCCGACGACGGCAAAAAAACGCCTGACGAGCTAATGAAAGTCAGGCTTAGTACGCAAAAGGACAGCGAAGTACTTGAGCAAAAGCTAGAGAAGCTAGCCGACAAGTTATTCATTGGTGATATCGATTTGCTAAACTACGTAGGCTCAACGGTAGTAAGAGAGGACATAAAGGCAAGACTGACCCCTGAAGCGCGTGCGAGTAAATGAACTGACCACTTTTAACCTATACGGCTGAACCCGTGAAAACTTATGGCTATTTTAATCCCCAAATATAAAGGGTATCAGGACGCAAATACGAAGATTACTTTTTGTAAAGACATTGACGACCTTGCACCCTATCACATAACCCTGACAGAACCGCCCAAGTTAGACCAAATGGTAAACTTTGGGATGGACTTTAAAGAGCAATTCTTTAAACCAATAGTAGCGCCAAAGGAACTATGGGAGCTAGAAAAGTTTATCAAATCCGAAAAGGATAAGTCTTTAGCGTACAAACACGTTGAAGCAAAAGACCATCTTGCAAATTTTATAGCTGAAACACATGACCTGCTAGATACTGGTCAATGGCAATTAATAAGGGGAGTGCCGACATATATCAGTGGCGCGTACCTTGAATACCTTTCATTCTATCACATGGACACGGGTCTGCCTCAGTTTAGATCATGGGATTTAGAGGAAGATTATTGGTGGGAGTTTGAGATAGTGCCCAATCCTGTGTGCTACGGAGGTATAATGATGATGCGTAGGCGTGTCGGCAAATCGTTTAAGCTAGGCGCTAAGATGATACGCAAGGCAAGAATGAACGCCAATAGGTATGCAGCGATGCAATCTAAGACCGAGGATGATGCTGAAAGGTTCATGAAAAAGTGTATTACGTTGCCGTTTAAAAAATATCCTTTTTATCTACGTCCCAATAGTAGCACAGACCTATCATCAAAGGGCAAGCGAAGGGAGTTTGACATAGGCGACCACTTAGGTAATCCCGCACTTGATAGTCACATCGAATACGGTTCAAGTAATGCGCTTGCTTTTGACGGGCAGAAAGAGCATATGTATGGCAATGACGAGTGTGGTAAAAACACAGAGGAAAACATAGGCACAACACTAGATGTTATTAAGCCTTGTCTTATGGAAGATGAAAGGATAGTTGGCAAGGCTTTGTTTACTACCACGGTTGAGGAGATGGAAAAGCGTGGAGGCGCAAACTTCAGGCAGGTGTTTCTTGATAGCGACAGAATAATATATCACGACAAAAGCAAACAAAGAATAACTGAGGAAGGGAAAACGGTATCGGGATTGTACCCGTATTTTACTCCGTCTTATGCTAACTACATAGCCGACCAATACGGGCAGGCTATCATAGATGAGCCTAAAGAGTACCAATACGAGTACATGAAAAAAAGGCACGAGGCAAACAGGTTGAAGTTTGCGGATAAAGAAGCTCGGAAGGGTGGACGACAACTCATAGACGAACTTATAAACAACCAAAAGACGGATGCTAAAAAGCAGGATATTATCAGGAAGTTTCCGCGTAGCATTAAAGAGGCGTTCCGTTCGTCGGCAGTAGGATGCTTATATGATGTAACCAAGATAAATAACCGTCTTGATTATTTTATCAGGGGCAATGACCACTTGGTCACATACGGAAAATTTGGATGGGTAGATGATGTGAAATTTGGAACGGTTGAATTTATACCTACGTCAAAAGCAGAAGCGCGTGTAGAGATAAGTTTATTGGCGCAACAGTACGCAAACAAATCAGTAGAATCTTATGGTGGCAGAGCGCCCGCTAATACACATCTATTTACTGCGGGTGCGGATTGTTTTAAGTACGACAATGTAAAGGACGTAGCACGATCATCTAAAGGTGCAGGTTTTGTATATGCGGGGTTTAATCCTGCGATAGATAACCTAATGGACGACCCTAGCACATGGAAAACGGACGACTTTGTTTGTCAGTATTTTTTCCGATACGAGAATATGCCTACTGATGAATTTGCAGAGGATATGCTAATGATGTGTATTTATTACGGATGCGCTATGGCTCCCGAAAATAACCTTCGGGTAGTGCAGGATTATTTTGTAAAGAAGGGATTTACAAATTACCTTATGTTCCCCGAAAAGCTAGTCATAAAGAAAGGCGATGTAAGGATAGAGGCAACGCCACATGCGGGCTTCTATACCGGCGGTGACGAATCAAAAGTTCCGATGATAAATGCGATGCAAAAGTACGTCAGCAGGTGTGCTCAAAGATGTAAGTTTCCAAAGCTACTAGAGCAACTAAGAGATATGGACTACGAAGATTTCAGACCGTGGGATTTGTTTATAGCCGCTACGGGAGCATACAGGCACTATTATCAAGTGCTAGAGAGAAACGAAAAGAAAGAGGACGCAAAGATAGACTTGGGTGACTTCTTTACTCGATACAAGTAGTTATCCCTACTGGACTCGAACCAATATACTCACATCCAAAATGTGATGTCCTGCCATTAGACGAAGGGATAAAGAAAATGCCCTAATTTCTTAGGGCATTTACAAAACAAACGAAACATGAAAGAGCTTATACGCCTCCTGAGAAGGTAGCCGACACATTTGATGAACCGAAGGTTGTTCCTGTTCTCACGAATGACACGGTGTAGCCATTATAGAACGAACCCTTAGTAGGTGCTGTGCCCGCCAGTGTGTCAACGTTAGTATTAAGCGTACCGACGAATGTGAATCCGAGGGTGTTGCTGTTGAACTTTGCGTCAATAGCCGTTTTGACGGTGGCCTGTGAAGGTGAACCTGAGACTGTGTATGTAGTGCCGATTTGCACGCCATTGATATATGCTTTCAGGGTATCTCCATTGACAGGTGATGCAGCAATAGGAACTGCGAGTGATGCAGTGGCAGCAGCGCCCGCGTCAGTCTGATTGCCGAGTACGCCGAGTTGAGTGTTAGGATATGTCTTGCTGAGTGAACCTGCGATGATAGTGCAGATATTATTGAGCGCCTGATATTCACGACCGATGATAAGGTTTTGATTAATGAGAACGCTAGGCAGAACCGTTGCGCTGTTTTTAGAGCCGTTAAGAACTTTCAGCTTGGTGTACGTGCTGAGCGAGTTGGTAACGGTAGCGGTAGACAGGAAAGTAAGGAATCCTGCGAGAGTAGAGACATTGAATATATACGGTGTAGGTGTGGTTGAGTTTTGTCCTACATAAGCACAGACCATATCGGTCAAAGACCCGCTCACGTTATACTTGCAAGGGAGCACGTACACAACGTCAGCAGCCGCTATTTCACCTGCGGGTGGGGTTGGTTGGTTTACGCCCCCGATAGACACACATGGATGCGTACCATCATTGAGCGGGATGAAAAGAGTTGCCATAGGTTAAAATTGTTTATTATTAATAATATGGCAAAGGTAGCCATAATTCATCTAATTTTCAAAAGTTTTATATTGCTATTAATCAACCATGTATGATATTTGACTTAAAGTGAAGATTTAATAGTATATTTGCACGATATACTGTTAACCTATGGCAGAAAATCTTGGCTCACCGTTCGCGTCTATCAAAATAGAAAAGCCCGATAAGCCCGCACCTGATATGACCGACGTAGCCAATAGGACTAAGGAAGGCTATCTGCGTGTAGCTCAGAACTTTTACTATTGGAACTATCAACTCGCATCGGGTCGGTATATCTCGTACCTTAAAATACAGGAATGGGTAACAAACAGGCTTATATCCCAAGGCAAACAGGATGAGGGACTACTCATAGAAAAGATAATCGGTAAACGTGGGGGTAATCCTGATGGACCTATGGAAACGGATGCCGAAAAGGATTTAAAGAATTTTCTCAGTTTGGATTGGGAGCGTCTGAAATTTTGGCCTCAGCTACGCGACCAAGTTATTTCTCGTTTAGAGGAATACGATTGGGATGCAGTATGTACCGCCATCAACCCTGAAGCGGGCGACGAAAAAGAAAACATCAAGTGGCAGATATGGTCACAGGTTCAGAATCAGCAGTACATAAAGCAAATGGAGGAACTGGCACAGCTAGACATTGGGCAAAAGCCCGATACTCCGATTGAGATAAATACCCGTCAGGATTTGGACATCTTTATGAATACGGGATTTAAGCATGGCTTTGAAACGGCTATGCAAATGGCTATCAAAAGCGCTATGAACGGTGGCGATATCCCGTGGAAATTGCTCAAAAAGATGCACTACGAGGACGTTGTAGACATCGGGCGATTCATGGTAGACATCGTGACCAATCCGATAGACCACACGACCACGGCAAAGTACGTAGACCCTGTAAATGCAATCGTAGAGGAGTTTAGGGGACACCTATTGTCGAATCCTGACAAGATAGCCTACATGGAATCATACACAGCTTCACAGCTAATGACCATGATAGACGAGCCATTGACTGCTTTGCAAAAAGAAAAGATACTATCGTTATACAGAAACAACTTTGGCAATACAACGATGCCAAGCGGTATTCAGACAATGGTCAATACCGATTCAGAAAACAGCATTTGGCAGACATTCAATGTGCCTGTAATGAAGATGTATTTTGCCAACTCGGATAGGCTGAAGTATCAGAAAAAAGAAGGTTCATTGGGCGATAAATTTCAGCCCGTAGACCCTGATACACAAGTGGGCGACATAGAGTACACCGATACAAGCGAAGGTGGTAAGGGCAAAAAGAAAGTCAAGGTTGTATCTGAAATAGACCTGCAATACTACGAGCAACTATATTGGGTGGTTGGCACTGACATAGTATTTGACTATGGCAAGGTGCTCAATCAGTCACGCGAGATACTAAAGGCAAAAAAAGCCGTATGTCCGCTACTTACCTATGTAGTCAATACAGCTTCATTCACAGACAGAATACGCGCATTTGACGAGGCGGCTAACCTAGCATGGCTTAAAATGCAACAGGCAAAGGCAGCAGCAAGGCCACGGGGCTATACAATAGACGTGTCTGCGCTATCAAATGTATCTGTGGACGGCAAAATTAGCGCAAGGTCAGTCGTGCAGATATTTAATACTACGGGCAATCTGATTTGGTCGTCAAAGAACTTCCTTACACCCGAACAGGCACAGGGCTATAAACCTATCGGAGAATTAGAAGGGGGACTAGGTTCTGACTTTGAAGGATGGCTGACCGATCTACACAACAATGTGGATGCCATGAAGCAGGTCATAGGCTTTAACGACATAACAAGTGGTGCAACTCCCGCAGCGCGTACGGGTAAAGCTGTTAGTGAATTGGCGGTCGCAGGTACGGGTTATTCTTTACAGCAAATCATATCGGGAGTGGCAATCACACACTGCAAAATGTGTGAACAGATGGCGCAAAAGATACAGATGCAGGTTCGCAGTGGTGAAGTAAAGGTTATAGAAAACTCGCTAGGAAAGACCGTAACGCACATTTTGGGCGAGAACGTAATATCACACTCATTCGCCTTCGATTGGCAGGCTAAGCCAACCTTAGAGGCAAAATCAGAACTAAAAGACGCAGCCAAGCAGGCGCTTATCAATACAGCCGACCCAATAAAGGGCGGCCTGAACTATCCCGACTACTTCTACCTGTGCGACCTGATAGATAGCGATGTTGATTTTAAGCTCATACAGCTCATATTCGGCAATATAGTGCAGAAGAACATTGAACGCCAAACAGCACAGCAACAAGCGAACGCTAAGACTAACCTCGAAGGTTCTATGCAGGCTAATGAGCAAAAGGCTCAGATAGATGACAAAAAGATGGACAAAGAACACCAGTACAAGATGGAGGAAATAGACCTAACGGGTCAATGGAATCTAAAGGTGACGCAACAAAAGGACATCAACAGCGCCCATCACGCAGTCATAAAGAGCAATTTGGAGCAGCAGCATACCATTCTTGAGCACGAATTACAGCCAAATACACAAAAATAAGTTATTAATAATCAATAGATTAAAACTAATCAGTTAAATCTTTGCTTTAAGTGAATTGAATTTAGTATTTTTGTATCAACGTATTATATATGGAAGCAACAGAAACAGTACAAAGTCCAACAGAAACTTCGGAATCTGCATCCACCCTTATGGGATTACTGTATAGCGACACAGCGCCACAACAAAGTATAGTGGAAGAAGTCGCGCCGACAGAAACTGTAAAGGAGGAAGTAGCGCCTGTGGTAACTGAAACTGTGGAGACTAAGCCCGCGCAATCGGACACAATCTCCATAGAGGATGAGCCTGTAAAGGAAACTACTGCACCCGTAGCCGATGATGACTTTGAGTCGAAGTACAGAGAACGCCTGAGCAGAGACTTGGGCGCAGATCTAGAAACGATAAAGGTCAAGCTATCCGCTCCGCAAGCAGACAAACAATATAAAACGGAACTAGCCAAACTCGCTGATGAGTTGGAGGTGGGAACAAAAATGACAAAGGCTGATTTTTTCACCTTTGTTGCAACCGATTTCAAGGAAATGGCTCCAAAGGATGTCCTAGACTTCCAACTGAAATTGGATGACCCTAATCTGACGGCTGAGGAAAGAGAGCATTATCTTATAGACAAGTACAAGCTATACGAAGATGCGACACCCGCAGAAAAAGCAGTAGGCAAGGTCGCCATGAATAAGGATTTCAAAGAGGCGTTGGCAAAATTTGACGCTCACAAGGAAAAGCTCGTAGCAGATGCTATCGCTCCCGCTCAGACCGAAGCGCCAAAATTGGATGCCGAATTGGAGGCTAAAAAGACATATTGGAAAACAGAAGCGCCGAACCTCATTAAGAGCTTTGACAAACTGCCCGTATCTCTGAAAATAGCTGACCCGTTCGACTCTAAAGCCTCCGCCATAGATGTGCCAATAAACTTCGATATACCTGCAAGGGATAAAGCCATTATGCAGGAATTTGTCGAAAAGAATGGCGCATTGATGGGTTTTGAAAGCAAGGAACAAATGCTAAGCTATATGCAAAAGCAGTTCGTAGCTGAACACTACCCGAAACTTGTACAGAAAGCCACAGAAAGAGCCATATCTATCGTAAATGAAAAATGGGCACTGAAGATGGCAGCATACGAAGCGCCGAAAGGCAAAACACCCGCTCCAACGGGTCAAGTTCAAAAGGGTTCCGCTTCGGAATTTTTAGGGCTATTGGGAGTAAAAAATTAATTCAACCTATTTAAACATTAATAACCAATGAGCACAAATTATGTAGGCAGTTCTGGCGTAGGGCCGTCGTTAGACAATTACGCCGACGGGTCGCTACAAGACAGGTACAAACCGCAGGTAGCAAGCGTCGTATATCAAAAAACAGGTAATAGCTATATAGATGCCTTTACCCTCGTATCAACAATGGGACCGCGCAAAGCAGTCGGCGGACCTATCATCAAACACCAAGAAAGGGGCTTTTTCAATGCACCTATCACCGTATCAGGTAGCACAGCCGCAGGCGCAACAGGCGCACCTGTAACCGTAACACTGGCTACGTCAAGCCTCGGTGTGAACAATCTCTTTTTCCCACAGGTAAATGACGGTGGTTTCTTCAAAAACGGCTACTCGTATGTCATTACTGCTGTATCGGGTGTGGGTACAACTACTCCAACCGTAACCCTGCAACCATCACCAACAGGCAACGTGCCCGCACTGGCTAACGGTGAGCAAATTGCGGTAATCACTGACGCATGGTATGAGGGCTCAGGACAGCCTACGCCTTACTTCCAAGCAGATTGGGAGTATCAATATGCCCTGCAATACATCAAGCACTCTGAGGCTATCACTGGTACGGCTGAACAAGCTGAAAAGTGGGCAACAGTAGATAGCAATGGTGTATCTCAGAAAGGCTATCAGTTCCTCAAAATCCGTGGCGAACAGGAAATGATAAAGAAAATCGCCAACTCCATGATGTTCTCTGAAGGACTCACAAGCTCATGGACAGGTCTGACAGGACAGACAACTATGCAGGGATGGAAGCCGTGGATAATCGGTAACGGTGGTTCTGTGAACCCAACCGCTCCGGGCGCTTTCACACTGTCTCAGTTCCAAGGCATAAATGATGACCTCGATGCAACCAACGCAGGTGGTCAGTACGTAATGGTAAGCGGCAACTCCCGTCAACGTGAAATCGTAGCTGCTGCTTCAGCGCAGTACTCATCTAACGCCATGACCTACGTAGACCCTAATCAGGCGGGTTCATTCCAAACTCGTTTCAATGAAGGCATTGACGACGAAGGTATGCGTGCTGCTGCAAAGGGAATCAACATCAACGTAAGGACATTTACTGACGGTACAAGAACCTATGACTTCTGTAACCTCAAGGCACTGAGTGACCCATCAACCAACAACCCTGCGGGCTACAACAGCAACTACCTGAGCTTCATCCTTCCGATGAACGCTGTGGCAAGAACTGCATCTTCATCTCCTGCTCCGCTTATCGAAGTGTGCTACATGCCACAAGCTAAGCAAAAGGGCTTCATGGACGTATGGCAAGGTGGTGCGAACAGTGAGTTCGGAACAACCGATCAAGACCGTAGATACATCTACTACAAGTCTTTCGTGGGTCAGCGTCTCGCCTGCCCTGAGAGCTTCGGTATCATCTACGCTCCGTAAGGAACAAAACACAAAAGGACGGGGTGGTAATTCAGCCACTCCGTCTTTTTAAAACAACCATATATGCTAATAATTGACGGAAAGAGAGTCACAGACGCAGAAATCGAAACAAAACTAGCGGACTACGACAAGGTAGTTACGTTGGAATTGAAAATCGCAAGCCACGGAAGGTTGCAGACAAATGGACAGGTAACACCATCCAAGCCCAAAGTAAACATTCCGATGAGCTTTACGGTAAACGACCCTAACAAGGGCGGAAGAACGGTAAAGGTCGTGTACAGCAAGCACGATGACATACCAATAGATGGACAGGGCGTAATAGACCCGAAATGGTCATGCCCAACTTATTCGCCACCTGCAAGAGTGACGAAGCTACATAAGAGCACTGATTCTGAGCTAATCCTTGCACTCGCGTATCATTCATTTAATACGCACAATATCCTGTATGACGGGCACAAGACAACGCCGTCATCATCTCCACTGTTCACGCTCGCTAAGAAAGGTGCGGCAGTAAGGACACAGGTAAACAAAGATGAAATGCAACTGAAGGTGCTTGGCTATCTCATCGGAGAAAAGAAAGTATCAGACAAGAAGGTGCATGACATCTACAAACAACTCGGCTTTGAGGCAGACCTTATCGAAAATGAGGACTTCACAGGCATGAGAGTGAAGGTGACCGAATATGCAAAGTCTAATCCCGAAAAGTTCATTGAACTCGTGGAAGATACGATGTATGATATGAAAGCGCGCGTAGTAGAGGCCTTTGAAAAGGGTATTCTCGTGTGCAGTGATTCAAGAAAGATAACTTGGGGTGATACGGTGGAAGGCCGTGACTCTGGAAAGACTATATGCCAGTTTAAGATAACCGAAAACAAGGTAGATGCCTTCTGCGAATATCTCGTTAAGAAGGACATATCGGGCACAGACAGGGACACCCTGCTTGAGCATTTGGAGTTATCTTTAGCGGTGAACTAATAATACCTATGAATAACCATAGGCTACTATCTGCTAACGTGGGTAGTAGCCTTTTTAATGTCCCGAACCATGAGCGTAACAACCGCACAAATAAATAATACTCTTAGGCTCAAGACTACGTTCACCGTAGGTAATACGGGTTCGCCACCACCCGATACGGTAAAAATAACCGACCTTTCAAATTGGTCGTCAATCGTATCGTCCTCTACCGACAAGGTAAACATCATACTTCAAATATCCGACCCTGCGGGGCAAATAGTATATCAAAACACAGGATGGGTTTCTGCTAACTTTTCCTCTCCCGATCTGTATTTTGGCTCAGTTCCCGTCACAGTAACAACTGCTAAAACACTTCTATATGATGCAAACGGAAACCTGATAACAGGCACATTTACCGTAGAGGCGCAAGTGCAGGTAATAGTAGACTATGCGACTACGCCTGTAACAACATACGGCGGTGGAGTAACAAACCCTACATTGTGCTCAGACTATTTGCAATCAAATCTACACCCTGCAATGCTTTTTGCAGAGGATTGCGCCCATGCAAACATGACCGTATCGGATGCAACCGTTTATGGAGCTTATACTAGCATTACAAGGTCAATCACCGTAACACCACCCGTAGAGGCAACTCAGTCACCGTTTACAGCATCTTCAAACTCGGTACTCGTAACTAACCTGTGGTCGCCTGCCCCATATCAAGGACAGATTAACAACGTAGTGACATACACTACGGGCGATACTGTCACAATAAGCTACATCAACTACTTTCAGAACCACGATACTGATTGCGACCAAAGTCTGTGCGAGCTATCGTGCTGTTTGCGTCAGTTGTACGTGGATATGATGGCTAATGCGGGAGTGAATACAACCGTGTTTAATACCTACAAGAACAGATTGGACGCGGGTATAGAAATATACATATTGTGTCAGTCGGCATTAGCTTGTAGCAGACAATCGGAAGTAGAGGATTTGAAAAAGCAATTCTACAAAGTAACAGGTTGCTCTACGACTTGCGGATGCGGATGCTCCGATAAACCGTCGCCAGTAGTGCCTGTAAGCCCGTCACAGGGTCCCGCAGGTAATGATGGAGTAGGTATATCAACTGTAGCTATAAATGGCTCAAATCACCTTATAATCACTCTGACCAACAATCAGCAGATAGATGCGGGATTGATACCGTCAGGCACAAACGGCACAAACGGGTCTGTATGGCGCAACGGTAGCGGAGTGCCATCGAACTCATTAGGTGCTGATGGCGACTACTACATAGACAACGACACATCTAAATACTATCTGAAGGTATCGGGCGCGTATGTACTGCAAGGTAGCTTCAAAGGAGCAAACGGCACGACTGAGCTTTGGAATCCACTGATAGTATATACCAATACAGGCGGAACGGGAAATGCTGTAACTAGGTCAATACCCGCCAATTCGTTTACGACAATAGGGGATAAGCTCACGCTGTCATCATACGTAAACTTCCTGACCAATCACGTCTTTACGTTTTTGCCGATAACTATCGGAGGCGCGTCATTGGCGCTGATAACTCAAAGTTCAACATCGGTAGGAAAGCAGGAACAGATAGTCAAAATGATATACTCGGCTGCAAATACGCTGACCGTGCAGGTAATCTATCAGAACATAGACGGTAGCGGGGTAGCTTTGAGTCAACCTGTGTACGGATTTGGCTCTACTGTGACATTTGACCCAACCATCGCAAACGACCTTGTATATGACTTCAGCAACTATCCCGACAACGCTGTGGAACTCGCACTTTCTGAAACCGAACTAATAAAGCTCTAAGATGACAAGAAATGAAGTTAATAGTGTATTGCTGAGTACGGTTATAGCAAGTAACGTATACACTATACCTGTTCAATACCCGCTAGAAGGGACACCAAACGTACCCGTAACTGCTCAAAACTATCTGATTACAGGCACAGGCACACTAGCCCGCAATGTAACAATCAGGATGCAGACGGGCGTAACGCCTAAAGACGGGTGGACGCAGGTGATAAACTGGCGTTCAAATTTGACAGTCGGTAGCTATACGCTTGTTATACAGAGCACAGACTACACATCGCTTTTGAGTGGTGCAGCTAGTCAGGACTTTTTGATACAGTATTTTAACGGCTCATGGGAAGTGTCAAACATTGATACAACTATCACAGGCAGACTTACCCCGTATGCGCTAATATCTAGCATATCGGGGTATATATCATCGGCACTTGCAGCTTTCACTGGCTCATCTGCAATCACTACGCTCGGCACAATAGCAACGGGTGTTTGGCATGGCACTGCAATAACGGATGGCTATATAGCTTCTGCTTCTACATGGAACGCAAAAGCGCCGTTGGCTAGTCCCGCTTTGACGGGTACGCCGACATCTACAACAGCAGCAACAGGCACTAACACAACCCAAATAGCTACAACGGCTTTTGTTCAAAATCAATTTGGTGCTTTTGCTACATACAACGCGGTTGCTTGGGCAGCATCCATAGACCTTACGGGTTTAGTGGGTGATGTGCTGAATACGGTAGCGATAGGCTCAATCACCAATAACACAGTGATAAACGCCGATGTGTTTAGCGGTGGTAGCGTATCTGAGATAACATTCATTCTGCCCTTCGGTGGAGCGCATACGGTGACAGCAGGCACGAATATGTCATTTACGACGATAACGGGAGTAAGTACACATACATCTATCCTTACTGTCGCATGGGACGCAGTTTCTAGCACATATATTCAAAAATCATTCTCTCAAAACTAAGCATTGAACATTGGCGAAATATATCAATTCGTAAACTTTGAACTGAATAAGTATCAGTCAGGAAGTTTTACGCCCGATGAGTTCAACCAAGTCTTAGCGGCTACCTACCTAGACCCATTTAAAGTTAAAATAGGTCTACCCGAAGAATATCAGTTTCCGTCAAGAAACGGTGGCGGTGCAGAAGCAAGACAGAACTATCAGGCGGGGCAGACTATTACCGACGACCTGAGACTATTTATAAAGACTACTGTGGTAACAAAGGTGGGTAGTGGGTTCTTCCCATACCCTGCCGACTACGTACGTCACTCGGCAAGCGAATATGACCTAATCATAAATAACAACGGGTGCGGTCAGCAACCAAGCGTATACGTGCAGTCCATAGAGCCCGTCACTGACGAGCAAAAGAAATTCAGACTTAACAACTCAATCATAGCTCCCGATGTAGAATACCCTATTATATCTTTTGAAGATAGAGGGTTTCTGATTAATCCTAAAACAATTACTCAATTTAGGTTGACATATCTGAGATTGCCTGTTAAACCTGTGTTTGGGTTCTTTTATGACCCCGTGACGCAAGAAGTGACCTACGACCCTACAACAAGTATACAATTAGAATATCCTGTAATCATGCACAATGACTACTGCGCTATGCTGATTAAGTACATAGCCGAAAACATCAGAGACGACAGCGCTAGGCAATTTGGTGAAGCAAGACAAATGAACGGACAATAATGAATAGAGTACAATTCGCGGATTCACTCATACTGGACTTAGGATATGACGATGTAAGCAAGAAGCTAGATCGCAGGCAAATTTATGCGGATATAGACAAGTACTTGCCATTGATTCTGACCACATGGGGTAAAGCCAACGGCGACGCTGTGCTGAACAACTTTGTAGTGACCTCGGTAGAACCCGTGAAGTATGATGCGAGCCGTGGCAAATATTGCGTAGACATACCATCTCCAATGAACCTTGGAGGTTTTGGCGGAGTAAGGCAGATAGGGGACACGCAGGACGAAAGTTTCTCTTATGTGCCTATACAGTCGTCATTTAATAGCATAGCATCTGTCCTAGAGGTAGGTGGACTAGCTGATAGAATAGGGTTTTTCTTAGTGGGCAACAGGGCTTATTTTCAGAAAGACCCGATACCTGTACCGCCAAACATAAGAGTGACCCGCGTGCCGACAATAATGAACCTTACAGATACCGATGAGATAACTTGTCCGTCTGAGGCTTTATCGTACCTGTGCGAAAAGCTGACCGCCGTGCTAATGGTGCAGAAGCAAACACCTGAAGATACCGTGAACGATTCAAAAGATAACCAGTGATATACGACCTCAAATACATAGTAGCGAACGTAATGTTAAAGGCAGACACGCTTGACGAAAGGTCGTACCCGTATCTTTTAAAGCACGCTATAAACGGTTATCGCAAGCTAAACCTGCATGGCCTGATACAACAGACGGTAAAGACCGCCCGTATACCATTAGACCCCGCTACCAATATCGCAAATCTTCCGTCTGACTATGTAGACTACTTTAAGCTAGGAGTAGTGTATAAATGGTGGGATGGCACGTGTCACGTGGAACGTATCATAAACATTGACTACAACCCCAATATAGTAGGAGTGGGTGGCGAAATGCCAAACTATTGCGAGTGCCCATGTACACCTGATGCGTTTAATAGCCAAGTAGCAAACTACGACCCCGCTCAGTACGGATGGCAGACGTGGCTATACTATGCGCCTCGCGTAAACAACGGACAATATACGGCGGGAATATACGGCGAAGGTGGGAACATATACAGAGGCGGGTTTATCATAGACTTGCCAAATCGCATAATTAGAATAGGCAGTTTCATTTCGCGCGTAGATGAGATAGTGCTAGAGTATAAATCTACTGGCATATCAGATATGTGTAACGCAATTGTACCTGAAGGGGCTATTCCTGCGCTTATCGCGTATGTGAATTGGATGTCGTATCTCGAAAAAGAGAAACTGCAATTAGCCCGCGAACACATGTCAATATTCCAATCGGAAGCGTCTGCGCTGAATATGAGAAATAATGCAATGACTGAAAAGGATTTTTACACGCTCATTCGTCAGTCTTTTATACAAATCCCGAAACGATGATATGCCCAATATATATAGCCATAATTTGCCCACAGGAGGCTTAGATTTCGATAATAACTCACGCGACATTGAAGCGACCGATTACAGGTATTCGCTAAACATTCGAAACGGGGTAGCCTATGTCAAAAAAAAGTCGGGCGCTACTTTTGTAAAGGGCAACAAGCTCATACCTAAAATAATCTATACATACGGCACGCCTACGGGTAATAGCAAGACCATAGGCAGCTATGAGGATAAGCAGACCAACACTATCATTTTCATGGTGCGCAATGCTAACGGTCAATCAGGCATATACCGCTACTACCCGCAACTTATAGATGCTACTAATCCATTTGGCGAGATACACCAAGTCGCCTATTTTAATTTTGGATGGAAGGCTAACACTCAGATAACGTCCATCAATACCATATCGGGCAAAAGCGGTGAATTGATTTATTGGTGTGATAACGTACGCGGTAGAAAGATAAACCTGACCAAAGCGGAGATAGTCGGCAAGCTCAAAACTTGGACGTGCTATTTTCCTAAAACGTCTACGCGGTTTCAGCAGTTGTTTTACTTTGTGATACAGCCGATGGGCAGCACAACGCCTATCACCACACTGACAATAGATACTACCGCACAAACGCAAATAAAGACAATAGGGGAGCTTTTCGCTTATTTGGCTGATGCCATCAATGCCGACCCTGTTTGCTCTCAATACATCACCGCAGAGGCTTGTGACTGCAAATTAAACCTGATAGAGAAGTTTGCCAACATGGTAGATGTATTCTTTCTGAATCAGGACATAAAAACTGTACCGACAAATTGGTATGGACAGGTGTTTACCGAAAGAATGTTTGACGAGGCTAAATACCCGTCGCTACTTTCCCCATTGGTGAACTTTGGCGTGAACCCTGACAAGCAATTTAACAACGTCAAGAATCAGGTTTGGCAGTTTCGTATTAACCTGTTTTATGATGACTTTGAAAAGTCCGTATTAAGTCCATTTACACAAGTGCCCGTCAATGAGCTAGTGAATGACGGCCTTCAGGTGCAGAACTTTAACTACCTAAATATAAATTTTAATGACAGGTCTATACCTGACAACCTAACGCTAGTAAACCGAATATCGGTTACAGCTAGGTCGGGTAACACGGGAGTAGAACAAGAAGTGGCACAACTAGAAATTTGCGATTTCTTGAATTACGACTACGGTCTTGGCAGGTGGTTTTGCGATTACGACTTCTACAATGACACAATAGCCAATGTCATAGACACAGCCTACGCAATAAAAATACAAGACGGAGTGCCTATACAGAATAACGCTCAGGATATTGTGCAGAACAGGCTTGTGAAGGGGGGGATTTTGTCAGGTGATGACGGGGTGGATTGTTTGGATATAGCGGTGAAGCAGGAATTTGATGCAGGAGATGATGTGTTTTTTACGATAAGCGGTCAAATGCGGATAATGCACTTAGAGGATAGTAATAATGGGAATCTATTTCACGGAACAAACATCCAAAGCAGACTGGGGTTGATATATAAATACCCTCCAGTAGATGCCTCCAATCCGACAGAAGGAGAATCATATCCTCAATGGGGGGGGATACCCCCTAAATATTTTACAGGAAATAGTATTTCTGATAGAGATAGAAACCTAGATCAGTACCTTCCAATGGGTGGATTTGTGGTTTATGCCGCAGGCACAGATCATTGGACATTAACTAAGCAGGAACTATATGAAATAAATTCGGCAGGAGTGCCACAATTTGGGTCTTATCTTCCGACAGCTTTCGGTACAGTATTAAATGCCAATCCTGCTCAAACACTTAGAGATTTTCTAACTACAACTCCTCCTTATCATGATGAACACGGAGTACTAAATACATTTAGCTTACGTGTAAAACCGGGCAAATACATAATAAGATTTGCTTCTCACTGGTGTTCTTTTGGGGATGTATTGGGAAAGGGCCCTATGTATGACATGTATAATGGCAGATCTTACCAAACTACTTCAACTCATATATATTCAACAATCCCCATAGACCCCAATACTGGATTATTTTTACAAGAGAATTGGAATGTAAAGGAAATAGAGGTAACAGTAACTAATGGTGATGTTTTTATAGGAGAGTTTCTAATAGAGGATTGTCGGGCTTGGTTTCCAAAATGTACCAATACAATGCTATCTGGATATGTAGTAGATGGGTCTGGATTAGGGAGTGCAAATCAGGCGTTGATAGGTGCCCCAAGAATAGAGGGGCAAGGGATTAAACTTAGAGTACCGCCTTCATCAGGAAGCGGAGCATTAAGTAATGCTAATGCGTCATGTGGAGTAACAGACCACAACGGGTACTTCTATACATCGTTTAACTGGAAATACACCAACAATATAAACAACCTTATAATGGCTTGGATTGTATATAATAATCAAGCTACGGCATCTGTATATACTTCATTTAATACGAATCCATACGGAGGAGATTCAATATTAAACTCTTTAGTTTCAAATACTCTTAGCGCCTATTCATTTACTATAACACCGGGGCTAGCCACTGGCGGATTAAAGCCATTTGCCGTTAATGAGCAATACCAGTTACTTTTTGTTCTAAATGACATTACTTTATCTAATCAAATAAAAACTCACATAAGCGGTAGCTTTGTGGATGCAAATTCCAACCCTATATCTGGGGCTTTAGTAATTTTTGGGCAAACAGGGAGAATAGCAACAACTGATATTTCAGGGCTTTTTTCAATATTGGTATATGCAAACGCAAATGTGTTTATTTCGCCTGGAAATTTTTTAAATGCTCCTGCTATTGCTCAAAGATACCCTAATGATTTGATTGCTTATTTTAACGATCAGGGAATCAATATAAATAATAACGTACAAATAATATCATTCCCAGATTTCACGACATACAATGGAACAAATCCATATCTCACTCCTTTAAACTTCATCCTCGTAGCTAATTATGCGCCATTTGGCAAGGGATTGAAAAGGGGGGGTACATATCAAATAGGAATAAGGTATCAAGATGAAGCAGGTAGAGAGTGTAGCGTTATTACCAATCAATCGTCTATAATATATATCCCATTTATCACGGAAGACCTTAACATATACTTCCCAAGTCAATATCCAGTAGGGACGTATTTATTTGGTAAACCTACGCTTACCGTTACGCTAAATTTCAAGCCGCCGATATGGGCGACATCATATAACATCATGTTGACCAAAAATCAGTATGAAACGGGTTATTTGCAATGGGTGGCAAATCAGATAACCTATGTAAGTAACATCGGATACAGCACAGCAGAGAACGCGGGAGCCTCAACAACTCTTACTGAAAATACCATTGACTCTGGTAATATAGTTTCATCAATATCAACAACAACCCCCATATCAACATACAATCCTCCCGTAGTATCCTCATACTCTGCAGGTGACGCAACAAATATATACATCAGCTTATATAATTTTTTGGATTACCAAAAGGCTAATCCCGACTCTATATTATCATACACATATAAAGCAGGTGATAGGCTTAGGCTTATAGCTGATGAAAACGGCAATAAATACCGTTCTCTTTATGAGTTTGAGGTTACGGGTTATGATACGGAACAAAATTGTATTATCGTAAGAAATAGAGTGTCAGTGCCAGAATTAAAATCTGGCGTATTATTCGAGGTTCTACACCCTCGCTTGAACATAGAGGCAGGTGAACAGTTGTTTTATGAGGTGGGAGAATCATTTCTATGTACCGCCCCCAATACCCCCAATAATGACCATAGTGTTAATCCAATAGTACTGACTTGTGGGGACGCATACTGGCGTAGGAGGCAGTATATCGTAAATGACACTACAAACTATATCATATTCTTCACCTCATACATTATTGAGGATGCAAACTTATCAGACTTCTTCGTCAGCGATTCATGGGACATAGGTAGAATAGGAGTATCAGACCCATTCTTTAAAAGGACGTATAAAGAGACAGATATTATAGTATCAAATCCGTATATCACCGACAGCAATCTTAATGGCTTTAACAGCTTTGAGGCACTAAACAGAAAGAGCCTAGACAAGCAATACGGAGCTATACAAAGGCTGATAATGCTAGGAAATGTGCTGCACGTAATATGCACCAACAAATCCATATCGGACTACATCGGTCAACGTGTTCTATCCGAAAGCAAGCAACTCAATGGGCCCGTGGCGATAGCTAATGACTTTCTCGGAACTGAACGTGCGCAGATAAAGGACATCGGCACACAGCACCCCGCAAGCGTGTATCGCAAAGACGGGTACATATACGGATTAGATGCTTTGAGGTTCATCATGTGGAGAGACGCGAATGACGGGATGACTGAAATAAGCAAGTCAATAAACTCAAAAGGTGTCACGACCATGCAGTCCTATTTTAAGGAGCTTTGTGCTAAACCGTTGTGGTCGGTAACTTCGGGTATAGATAAATACTACAACGAGTACATCATAACTATATTTCAGAAAGAGGTGGCTTACAATATTGTGCCATTTACTGAGGTGTTGGAAGGTGGAAGTTTTGCAATGTTTCTAAATCATCCCGTTGAGGATTTTGGCATACAGGACGGTGACGATGTAATAGTGGACGGCATACTACCTAATGGCACAGCAGTAACCCTATATGGTACAGCAGGCGTGACGGTGGACAATCATGGCACTCTGATAATAAACGGCACTAATACCTATGTTCAGTTGACACAGGCGCGTGTCTCATTCAGAGGCGCAGGCGTGACAATAGCTTGGCAGGAAGATAAGAATAGGTGGACTACATTTTACTCATTCCAACCTGAGTGCTACGGAACGCTTGGAGCGCTACTATATTCTTACAATAACGGGGAATTATGGATTCACGATCAAAACGATGTACGCAATAACTTCTACGGCACACAATACGGTGCAACAATAACGCCTGTATTCAATGCAAGACCTGACCTGATAAAAGTATGGCTATCCATGACTATGGAGTCTATACAGGCTGACGGTGGCAATAATTGGTCGTGCGAAATTACCAACGATTATGGTCAAAAGTCAATAATCACTAAACAGGCGTTCCGAAAGAAGGAAAGGCAATTTGCGGTGGACTTTAAAAGGGACACTACAACTACTAATGTGGCTATACCAATACTAAACGGACGCGTACTGAGGTCAGAAAGCCTGCAAGTGACGATGAATAGCGATTATACTGGCGATGTGATACTGAGGATGCTGATGGCGCTCACAATGACTAGCGAAAGGACGGGCAAATAAAAAAGAAAAAAAAGGGGGTGTATTTACATCCCCCTTTTTATACACAAAAATTACTGAATACTACAACTAGAATACAATCCACCACCACCACCGCTTCCATTGCATTGGTTTTGTGCTTCGCTAAGCGTCACATTGGAAATTGTATTTGTGCTTGTAGATTGAACAACTCCATTTAAAGTTGTTACACATTTACAGGTGTAATCCTTTTTACATGATGCAAATGTTAATATAATAGCCAAAAATAAAAATGTGGTTTTTATGTTCATATGGTTAATTTATCTACCAAATCTACGTAAATAATTTTAATAAGAAAATCTAGGATATTTTTCGTTATTTTTGTATGTATAATTGAACACTATGAAGGGATTTAGTATTGATGATTTGAACCCGTATGCGGGGGCGATAGAGGCGGGTGCAGGTGCAATAAAGGGCATTACAGAAGCCATTGCTGCTTCACAGCAAGCCGATAGAGCCGCAAAACTCAGAGATAAGGCTAATCAAGTCCCTACACAGCAGATTCGCCCCGAATTTAAAGCTGCTCAGCAAAACGCTCAAATGGCATCTATGTATGGCCTTGCGGGCAAGCAGGGCTATCAAGACCAAATCAATTCAAATATATCTAACTCAATCAGAGCTATCAAGGAATCCTCACCGAATGGAGAGGCTACACTTGCCGCTATCGGGGGTACATTAGCCAATGCCAATAAGGCAACAAACGACCTGTCACTGGAAGATGCGAACGCGCAAGAAAGGAAGGGGTTGGCGGCTAATCAGGTATTATGGAATGTAGGCGCACAACAAAGGTCGCTAGAGGATAAAAGAGACGCGCAACAGGCAGCTATACGCGGTCAGGCGGCAGCACTCGAAAATGCAGCAACGGCAAACAAGCAGACAGGTATAAATGACGCATTGGGCGGTGTAGAACAAGGGGCTTCGCAGGTATTTAAGAAAAACACAGACGACGGGTCAACAACTCCCGTAAAACAAACAATAGTAGCGCCTCTGAATAATTCGGGGTTTACCTCTATACCTTCGGGTGGCGGCATTAGCTCGTTGGGGCTATCTCCATACAATACCCCTGTGAATATTAGCGGGCTAAACTCGTATCAAGGCGCATCTGACCCGCTAAAGTCAAGTAACGGCATTTCATCATTGGGTCTTTATCCATATTATCAATAATACATGGCAGAAATAGCAACTGGAAATCCGTATGATGCAGGTGGCGCAGGTAGCGGTGTTGGGGCGGTGATGTTTACTCCGAACCACAAGGACATTACGGACATAGGGGCAGCTTGGAACGCTCAGAACGCGGCTGATGAAGCGGCGGCGGCTGAAGCTGAAAAAGAGAAGCTGAAAAACGCCCGTTTGCTTGTGGGTGATTTGAACCTTGACACCAAGGGTGCACTAGACTCGGATGCTCCATATCTTAGGCAAAGGATAGCAGACATAACCAATCGTCAGGCTGAACTATACAAACAACATAACGGCAATCCCACCTCGGTAGACTCGCTAACGGCGCTTCAAAATATCAATGCTGACAAAAATATATTCGGCTCAGAGGTCAATCAAAGCGCAGGTCATAAGGAGCAACTTATAAAGGCTATTAGCGCATTAGACGCAGATAAGACAGGCGAAAATTATGATAAAGATGCAACAGCGCTAAACATAGCCAAATTTCGCGCATCGGCGCTCCCTGAGAGGCAAAAGATGCTTGACGAGGGTAACGGGTCGCTATTGGTGCAACAGGCTCCATTCCTATCTAAAGTGACAAAAAACATATTGGCGCATCCCGATAAAAGTGTAGACTCTTGGGAAAAAACGCCTATACCAAACGTGTATCAGCAGAATACAATGAAAACCCACTCGCCCGAAAGGATAGGTGAATTGGCGAGGGTAAACTATGCTGATGATCGAAATGTAATCAGAGCTACTGATGATGCTTTTGCAAAGCTACCGCCTGCCGAGCAAGCTAGGTTTCAGCAAATGTCAGAGCAGAAACAGGAACTAGAGCAAAGAGTAGGCAAAAGCCCACGGGTAATAACTCCGCAAGAATCATTCCTTGAGGATTATTTGATACAGAATAACCCTAAAGACGTTACGACTAAAGTTCATAATACTCAATTCAACCCTTTCGACCTTGCCGCGTATAAGCATGGCCTAAAGCAACAAGACGACGGGGAAAGCTATTTGCTTCAGCAAGGCGCAAATACTCAGAATGGGGTTGCTTCTGTATTTGACAAAGAGCCAGTAGCAAAAAGAACTGCTACAATTTACAATCCTGCCGACCCTGCGTCTATAAATAATGCAGTGGTAGATGCAACAGGCAACCCTATACCTAATGCAAACGGCGGCAAGCTCAACCCTGATGAGTACGGCATAGCGCCGTTTTTTACAGGTGCGAAAAATGGTACTGCCGATGTGGCTATACCTATGACTGTAAAGGGCGCAAATGGAAAAGTAACTCAACTGATAGAGAAAGGCAAACCTGTGTTTAAATACAGCAAGGTGGACAATAATGTTCGCCGTGTGATTGGTCTTGGTGAGTATGATGCTGACGGCAACAGAACGGGTATAAAACCATTAGTAGCTGATGCGAGGTCATTGGTAGCTGCGGGGTATGCGCCTGACGCGCCCGAATCTGAATGGAAGGATGACCCAAAAGCGTACGCGACATTTGACAAGGGGTATTTAGAGGGGCTTGCACGTAACAACGGTGTGAAGGACGAAAGAATGTCCAAATTCTTTAAATCTGTGGGTGGCTACGGTCAACGCATTACCGATGTGGCAAGTTCTAGTGACCCTAATGCGAGAAGGATAGGTGCTGCGCAAGGTACTCAAACTACTCAAACCCCTCAGCCTGTACAAAAGGTCAATGCACAAGCCACTCAAACAACGCCACAAGAACAACAAACAACCCAATCAAGTACTCCAATCTTAACCGCCGATGAAGCGGGAGCGCTAAAAGGCTACAAGTATGGCGACTACGCTAGCAATCCCGCTAAATACGAAGCAATAGCAGAGAAACTAAGAAAATCGGGGCAACTTGGTAGAATATGGAAAGAGATTGGCGCGGCGGGCACTAATCCTGAAAATACAAATGCCTTTACTTCCGATGAGGTTTTGGCTACACTTGGAGAAAAGGGGTATGACGTATCAAAGCTAGCACAAGGTGCACCCGCCGCGCAAAAGAAATCTGCACCGACAAAAGAAGTGCCTATATCAAAACTGCAAAGCCTAGTAGGCACGAAGGGCTACGAGGGCTACACGCTCGATGAACTGAAACAATATTACAGAAGTCAGGGATATACAGTGAAATAATGGAAGAAATAGAACTATTGCCACCGCCACCGCCTAAGAAGCAAACAGTAGCAGAAACACAAGCGCCTGATGTGGATTTATTGCCACCGCCGCCGCCGAAAAAAAAAAGCCAAGATACAAGCGTTTCTACTCAGCCTGCAAAGCAGGATGGCACGCCTTCTGCGTTACCTACAACGCTTGATGCTAGTGGGGTAATGTCTGCGCTTGATAAGGGTACAGGCGGGGCTATAAAGCCTAACACCATAGAATCATACAGACAGAAGCAAGCCGAACTGCAAAAAGCATACGGCATGGAGAATGATATGTATGCCAATAAGCATATAGGTGGGAATGTACAATCTGACGAAATAGAGGATGCTGCGCTGCAAGATAAGACTAGGGCTGCGGATGAAAACGAGGCAATAAAGCTGATTACGGCAGTAAGAAACAATCCGCTTACTAGCAAGATAAGCGATAAGATAACCGACAATGAGCAATACCTTAAATCGGTTGCTACAAATCCATCTATACAGGCACTAGATAAGCTGAATAAACAATATCAATCAGCAGTGCAAAGCGGGGACGCTCAGACGGCAGAACAAATTAAAGCTCAGATAGACCAAACATCTAGTCAGCCTTTTGTAAATAGCGACCCGCAAGCTGTGCAAGATGAGTACAATAGGTGGGCGCAAAGAAACGCTCCCGATACGACCGTACCCTCCGCAGTAGAGGGTATGCAAAAAGCGTCAATAGCTAAAAGGCTTGCTGACTTTAATGCGAAGCATGGTATAACCGATAAAACGACAGTAGGCGATATATACGGGCAATCTACTCAGAAAGGTCAAGAACTAGCACAGGACAGGCAAAACTTAGGTTCGCTGTATTCTGCATCGAATCATGCAATAGCTGATGTAAGGCGCAAAGCGGGGTTTGATGTGACCAAAGATGAGAACGGCAACGAAGCGCACCTTATGGGTGCTAAAGAGTCGTTTTTGAATGGCATAAATGAAACAGCAACAGGGGTAGCTAATGGAGTCGCTTCGCTAGCGATGAGTGACGACGAGAAAATAAAAGCTATCAATGATGATATAGCCCGCAAGCAAGCACTATACCCCACTAAGCCCGAAACGCCCGCAGGTGAATTGGCGCAAACGGCAGGGTCAGTATTGCCATATATGGTACAGGGTGCAGTATTGCCCGAATCAGCAGTAGCGCAAGCGATAATGAGTGGCGCAACTTTTGGTGCAGACGCTAAATGGAGCTCGCTTGTAGAGGCGTATCAGGAACAAAAGCAAAATGACCCAAATATATCCAATCAAGACGCATTGGACGCAGCAAAGAAGCAATCTAACTTTGACGCGGCAAAGGGTGCAATAGTAGGCGCAGGACTTCCGTTCGGCGGTGTAGCAGGGGAGGGGCTAGCTAAAAAAGCACTATCAAAAGGCGCGCTGAATGTGCTAGAAAAATACGCGTCAAAGGTTGGTGTAGATGCTTCACTATTTGGTGGTAGCAGATATGCAAGTAACCTATACGCAAACAGCAACGGCGCAAAACGCGACCTATCAAGTGGAGTGGGCGACCAAGTAAAAATGGCTGTGCTGTTCGGCACATTGCACACGCTCAGAGATGAAATGCCACAGCACGTAAAAGATGTTTATGACGCGGGCATGGCTAAGATATTCCCCGATATAGATATATCGCTGAATGAAGCGGTAAATAGCGGTAAAATGACTCAAGAACAAGCGAACAAGGTAATTGTGCCGACCCTGCAAGCTAAAGAGGTGTTGGATAAAATGCCACAGAATATTGGCGTAGTGAAGGATCAACAGCTAATGCCACTCATGCGCGAGAAGATGGGGCTGATAGAGCAAAAAAAACAGTTGGATAAGTCCTTTCACGAACCGATAGATAAAAAGATAGGAGCCATAGATGATGAGATAAAAAGCATTATGGCAGGCAGGGGCAACGAGGAAACAAAAGCTGAAAGGATAGCGCGTATAGCCGAAGATGTAAAGGCGAGCGATGTCAAAGATGAAGATTTATTGCACTACGGAGAGCACAAAGACGAAATAGACAACCTAGTCGCCAAGCCTGAGACGGAAAGCGTGGAAACGCCCGTTCAGGATGTAAACATAAAAACAGATAGTGGCCAAATAAATGGCAGTTATGGGAATGAAGTAGAAGTAAATGGCAATAAAATTAAACTTCCTAAAACGGGACTTATTATATCCGACATTAATTTAAATGAAGGCGTAAATAAGGGTAAAGGCAAGGGACAGGAATTATATATGAAAGCCCTAGACGAACATGGTCGGATTTACTCAACAAGCCCCATAAGCGAAGATGCACTTAACGCTCAAAATGCTTTAGAAAAAAAAGGGTTGGTTAAAATAACTAACGAAGAACATGGTGGCGTAGATTTTAGGGTAATAGAAAAAACAACCCCCGTTCAGGAGGCGATAGAGCCAGTTCAGGAGAAAGAGGAGTTGAGAGATGTTGTTGGAGATAGTGCTAGAGATATAGGCATTAGTCATCCATACGGTAAGTTTCTTTTGGATGAGATTGAAAAAAGGATGCAGGATGCAGGGTGGAAAGATTCGGAATCCTTAAGGGTCGGACTAGAAAAACAATTTAATGAAACTTTAAAAGATAGAGGAGAGCAAAGGGCTATCTCAAATCTAGAGGATTCATATATGGCTCAATTACCCAAAGACGTAAGGGGGGCAGAAGCTAGAAATGCAATTTTGAAGAAATTTGAAAAATCTCAAACAAGCGTCCTATCAAACAGAGTACCCACGCAGGAAGCAAGCGAACCTGTGCAAGAGAAAAATGAAGTTGTCTCTAATCAACCAAACTACGACAACATGAGTTTGGATGAATTACGGGCTTTGAAAAAAGAAAAGTATTCAAATCCAGATATTGAATCCGCGATGAGCGATGACGAAAAGGCGCTTACAAAAGCAATTGCAAAAAAGTTTAGTGAGTTAAATCAAGAAATAGCCGACAGGAGAAAAAATAAAGCAAATCAAGAGCTATCGGAAACTTCCGAGCAGGAAACTCGTGAGCCAGTGCAAGAAAGTGGCGAACGAGAATACAAATTAAACTCAAGAATATCTAAGGATTCAAAAGCAACCGCAATCGCAGTTACTAACCCCGACTTTAATGCAATAGAAGAATTATTTTATGTAGACCATACTACTAAAAAATCATTAAAAAAAGGCGTCGAAGATGAGGGTGATGGATGGCTTAGTATTCCTATAATTGGTTCTGATTCAAAATATCTTTATCGCCCCGAAACTAAAGAAGCTGTTATTATTAAAAGTGGCAAAGGTGGTAGGATGCCTTATATTATAAAGGATTTTATTGAAAGCAACCCAAAGACAAAATCTGTATCGGAACCCGAAACTATCAAATCCACTCCATCAAAAATAACCCCGCGTCAGGCTGAGATAAACGGACTGCTTGATATGCAGGACGCGTACAATAAGATGTCGGACGGCGCGAGGGGTAAAAGTAGTGCCGATGGACAAAGATTGCGCGGTCAGATAAAGGATAAGGTCGCGGAACTTGGATTGACCATGCGCGAGAATGGCAAAGCTATAACCGTCAGAAGTGCAATCGATAGACCCGTAAAGCGCAATATGAGCGCAGAGGGGAATAAAGGTATAGCTGAGGAGCATACACCACTAACAAGCAGGGGTGAGGACGTGAAAAGCACATTTGAGCTATTGAGCGATATGGGCGCACACTCATTTCCTGAGATATACGGTGCGGATGGTAAGCGTATGAGTCCGAGGCAGATTGAAACGGCTGTGAAAGATGTGAAAGAAGGCAGGCCGACCAATGGTGCAGAGATACTACTTAACACCTTAGAGGACGCTCATCATTCGGGGAATATTGACATGATAGACCTCAATTCGCGCGAGACGGTATCTATCCCCATGAAGGACTACCTAGATGTGCAAAGAGAGGCATATCATGGAAGTGATGAACATATAAATAAAATCCATACCTTAGCAGAGGATTGGTTTGATTCACTACCCGAAGAACAAAAAACAGAATTACTAAATGGACAAGAACAAGCAAGATTGGGACAAGCTGACCAAGCGGGACAAGGTGGCGCTGTATCTGAAGAATCAGCTAATACAGAAACACAGTCAGATATTGGGCAAAAAGACGCACCTGCACAGGGAGGACAAGAACCCCCGACAACCACAGAATCCGAAACAGGGGTAAAAGAACCCCAATCATACACTTCTCTTAAAAACAAAAGGGTAGATGCCGAACGCGAGGCGCGAGGACTATCACCTGCTATTCAAGAAGCACGCAAGGCGTTTGGTAAGTCTTGGGATGAAGCTATGGCTATCCTAGACGAAAACCCTAATGCCACCAACGAGCTTATCAATGGATTAGGAGAAATAAAAGGGCTAAAAGAAAAGCCTCGACCTCTGTCTGATGTTGAAAATGCAATGCTATTGCACAGGCAGGTAGAACTACAAAATGACTACGCCAAACAGGCAGAAGCAGTCATCAAGGCCGCCGAAACAGGCGATGAAAGCGCACTGGCAGAAGCAAAAGCTAGATTGGCAGGCACATCAGATGCGTTACAAGAAATTTACGATATAGGCAAACGGGCGGGTACGGAAAACGCGCGCGGCCTTTCTATTCGTCGTATGTTGGCTAAAGAAGATTTTTCGCTTGCTTCGATGGAAACAAAGAAACGCGCAGCGAATGACGGCAAGCCACTTACCCCCGAAGTAAAGGCTCACATAGAGGCGCTTCATGAACGTATCAATGAAACCCAAAAGGCATTTGAGGATTATGTAGCTAATGCTGAAAAGAAACGTGCGGAAGAAGATGCTAATGAAGAGCTAAAACAGCAGAGGCGTGCGCGTACAAGGGTAGACAAAGAAAAGATACTGTCACAGCGCACAAAGATAGTCTCCGACATAAAAGACAAAGGCGCAGCTATACTCGCAAGGGTAGCCGAAAAGACAGGCGCTATAAAGAACCTTGACGCGCCCGATAGTGAGTCGCTAACAACGCTACTCAAGGAGATAGCACCCGATATAGCCGACCTAGCTAAAAACTATGCGCAGGAAGGTGTGATAAACCTGAATGAGATAGTAGATAAGATACACGATGAAATAGGTGATGCGTTGGGCTTATCAAAAAGAAATATCAGAGACGCTATCAGTGGGTACGGTATCGAAAAAGAAAAGTCAACAAGGTCAGAACTACAAAAGGAACTTGACAGGCTCAAAGCCGAAGCGAGAAAGTTATCAAGGGCTGAGGATATAAAGTCAGGCGCAATAGACGACCCTAAGCTGAAAGCGTACAAGAATAGGACAGCAAACAGAATCAAAGAGGTTGAAGAGAAACTGAAAAACGGGGACTTTGCAAAAAAAGAGCGTAGACCTATTGGGCTAGACAAGGAAGGTTTGGCGCTCAAAGCTGAATACGAAAGAGCTAAGCAGGAATTTGAATTGGGGCTAGAAAAGGATAGACTTAAAAACAGGTCAGGCTACGAAAAGACACTTGATGCGATAGTGAAGTGGGGCAGGACTGCAAAACTTTCATCTCCAATAACGCTTGCAAAACTAACATCGGCAGCTATCATAAGAATGACCACAACGCCATTGGAAGAAGTAGTAGGCGGTGGTATATCTAAGTTGATACCGAATATAGCAAAACAAGCATTGCGCGAAGGCGGTTTTAATAGCAAAGCTGAGGCTAAAGCTATAACCACTGGTATTATGAATGGTATAAGAGCATCAAAAGATATTTTGAATATAAAAAAGGGTGGTAAATCTAATCTAGAGGTTTTATTTGGAGAGAAAAGACTACCACCTGCTGCAATAGATTTTTTCGGTCATCTTCACTCTGCATTGAAAGCACCGGCTAAAGAAGCAGAGTTTGAAAGGTCGCTACAAAAAAGATTAGATGCAAGTATCAGGAACGGTGTAGACGTGACCGACCCATTAGTACAAGCCTCAATTTTGACATTAGCATACAAGGACGCAAACAGAGCGATATTTATGCAGGATAACCTAATCAGTAGCGCAAACAGCGCATTGATAAGGTATCTTGAAAACAATAAGTCGCATCCCAAATCGGGCAAATTTGCCGCTTCCGTATTGCAGGAACTAATGCCATTCGTAAAAGTACCTACCAATGTGATTGGTGAGACATTCACATATGCAGGTGGTTTGCCAAAGGGTGTAGCTGATGTGGTACGGGTACGCGCATCCGCAAAGCTAAAAGCGATAGGCGCTGAAAGGTTAGCGAGTGTCTTGCATGAAGGCATGGGTGATCTAAAGCCCGATGAAGCTGATATGATACTACGCACCTTAAAGAAGGGCAGTATAGGCGCGGCATTTTTGTTATTGGGATATTTTAACCCAACTAAGGTCGGCGGCTACAACTCAAAGAAAAAAGAAAACGAAAGCGAAGTAGAGGAAGGCGAACTAAAGGTTGGTGATGTGGCTATACCAAAATTTATGCTACACAACCCGCTTATGGAAACACTGCAACTTGGGGCTACAATCAGGCAGGTGAAAGACCACTATGTAGACAATGAAGATAAGTACCCTATCCTCGAAGGGACGTGGGCGGCAGCAATGGGGCTTGTTTCTCAGACACCGATGATAGACCAAGCGGGCAGATTAGACAAGCTAGCTAAACACCCTGTGGACTATGCAGGTGAATTTACTAAGGGTGCGACCATACCTGCTTTGGTTGACTTTATTGCGAGATATACCGATGTGGACGAAAATGGCAACAGAATCAAAAGAAAGCCTGACGGATTTGTTGAGCACCTTGAATCTGCGATACCATTTTTGAGACAACGAGTAGGGAATAATAAGGCTGACGAAAATACGCCCGAACAAACTCAAGAAATGCAAACTATTGAACTTAATAAGTAGTTGATATATAGTATTTTAAGAAATATCGGTTAAAGTTTTACATTAAGTGCTTATTTATAGCTACTTTTGTGAAAACAATAACCTATGTCACAGGGCAATGCAACGCCGATTCTTGGTGCAACTAGCGGACTCAGAATAGAGGACGAAATAGGCACTTACCCACCATATACAACCGTAGCAAGCACAACTTTATCATTTAGCGCAACGCATCCCAATGTCATCGAGGTTTCTGATTGGCCTCTGACTGCTCCCGAAACAGAGGTGGCATACGGTCAGTCGTTTTGGATGTTTGATAAAGTCAACGGCAAATTAGCTTTTGGTAAATGGAGCTTGGTAGACACTACCCTGTTTTTTTACCCTACTGACGGATTTCCTAAGTGGAACACGAATGTCAGTACTGGCGAAGCAAAAATAATCACAGATAGAGATGTAAGGCACTTTGACCAATGTTCGGTACGCAATACAGGTTCGGGTGATGTGTCTGTGGATGGCAGTATAATATCTTCTCAGCAATACCTAAACATAGTCAGACAGGGCAACGCACAAAAGCCGATAGTGATAGATGCTACTAACGGTGCAATCGCTCAAATCACAACAGGACTAATCTAACCTAAACCAACCTATGAAATATTTAATCTCGCTACTTTTTGCAATCGGGGTTCTATCAGCGAACGCCCAAGTGATGTATAACTATAAGCTATCATACGATAGCGTATCCATAACCCTGACCGATACAGGAAAGCACATATCTCAGACATACCCGCTAAACTCCACATACGCCTCTCGCAACAAAACATCGGTATATCTATTCACCAATGCGAATACGATTATAAACAGGTGGGACACTGCTAAAAACCTGATATACCTGACCCCTAACGGAAACGTGACAAGCGGATTTGATTCGCTCTATGCGCATATATACTCGAATAACTCGGCATTTAGTTGTGTAGCGGTAAACGGATGTATAGACACACAGGTAATTGCAACAAAGGCATACGTGCAAAATAGCACAGGAGCTATAAATTACTTTACTAAGGATGGAAACTCTTTGTGGCCTACCGACCTAACTACCCTGTTTGGCATTAATACAGGTAGCCCATCAGCCACACTCCAAGTCTACGGCAACTACTCAGTACCGCCATTTACTATGGGCAAATCAACGCAGACTATGATTCAAACTTATCAGCCAGATTACAGTTTGAGTTTTGGCGATTTGACATTCGATGACTACGGTATGCACTATGACATAAGCGATTTGGCTCGTCAGTTCTCATGGGCATGGTACACCGATACAGCGATGATACTAAAGGGGCAGTATGGGTCTCCGAAGTTTCTAGGCATAGGGACGACAAACCCTACAAACGCCGTTCAAGTAGGGCAATATACAGGCATCAATTCGGGAGAAATAAGGATAGGCAATAATCTATCTAACCCCGAAATAGACTTTGGAATAGATGGCAATGCTTATTTGAAATTTGTGGATGGCAACCAAGCGGCAGGCAAGTCACTTACATCAGATCCTAATGGCAATGCTTCATGGCAGCCGCCATCTAATATCTATACAACAGATGGTACTTTATCGGGTGACAGAGATGTAGAAATTAGTAATTATCATTTAAAATTGGGTAATGATTCAATTTATATAGGGCTATTACCTACTGCTGTTTTAGATATCCGTGCTAAAGAATTAGACGCATTAATTACAGATAATACAAACTACGCTTTTGAGTGGTCTACTGAATATACTCATGCTAAAGATATAAAACAATTTGTTCAGGTATTTGACGCAGCTGGAAATAATCCATACTTGTTTCAGCATATAGATAGTACAGGCCAAATAGATAATACTCTATCTGTACAATTATCTGATACTAGAGATATAGGCACAGGCGTATTTAAATACCATGGATCAAAGGCATCAGCTGAGCATTATTGCCATGATGACATTTTAGGTATTGATATTGCCCGTATAGCTGTTATGGCTGACACATTTAAGCCCATGGGGTATGCTGAATTATCATTTTACGACTCTATATACATGAGAGTTTCACGTTGCTACATGCAGGCTAACAATGGAGCCTTTTCTATTGAAGGGAATGTCCAAGACACTTTAAAAGTTACCGCTGCAGGCAAAGGGCTTGACATATTCTCAGACCCATATAAGAGCATCATCAAAACTACTGCTGACAGCGTATCAATCAGCAGTAAACTACAAATAGCAGACGGCACACAAGGCGCTGGCAAGGCACTTACCTCTGATGCTGATGGAAATGCTACGTGGCAAGCATCTATAGACACTACTCAAGTATGGCTTACACATGGCAATGCAAATACCATTTCAAATGGAGCTATGATAGGCACTACAGACAGCGACCCATTAATATTTAAATTTAATGATAACCCCTCAGGGATTATACACAGCTCAAATACCGCTTTTGGCAGTGCATCTATGAATATAGGATTGGCCTATTTTGCAGTATCAAACACTACTTCAATAGGGGCGCTTAGTCTTAGAAATGTCACTACTGGCGCAGGAAATACAGCATTAGGGCATAACGCAGGAGCTACTATTACTGAGGGTTCTAACAATACATTTTTGGGGTATCGGGCAGATGTATCTAGTGATTCTTCAATATCCAACTCTATCGCTATCGGCTTCAATGCAAAAGTAGATGCAAATAATAAGCTATTTGTCACAGACCAAATAACCGCCCTTCACCTCGGCAATGTCACAGGCTACAATACAGCAGGCAATGTCCTGACAACAGATGGCACAAATCAATCTTTTAAACCGATAGTATCGAGCGGCGCGATAGGCGATGAGCCTGTAAGTCCATACCTCGGACAATTCTATTTCGATACGACTTTAACTAAGATGAAATTTTGGAACGGCTTTACATGGGCTATCATCACTTCTACTCCTTAAAATCAGCATCATGTCAGATATACAGAAAGAACAGTTTTGGACGATAGGGAATGTGCTATCAATAATCGGTACGGTCTTAGCATTTGCTTATCTATTCTCAATCACATTTTGCTTTATATCTAAGGAAAATGTGCAGTTCGCTCAGATAGGCGAGGGTATGGTACTCGGCAGTATAGTAGGAGCTGTATATGGCTATCATTTCGGGTCAAGCAAGGACAAAAAGAATCAACCACCTGTGACCACGGACAATAGCACCAATCAGGTGAATATTGAATCTCCATCTACTCAAACAGAAACACAGCCGATGCCATGACTCAGCCTAAGAAATTTGAATTTCCCAACTCTAAGATAGAGCTACATCAGTGGGTAAACACTGGACTACTAACAATTGTTGGTTTTGTAGGAGTAGCCACATATAATGAAATCCGAACAGATCACGAACGCATAGCCTCCCACGATACTATGCTTGCTGTTCACGAAATAAGACTTGCGGCATTAGAAAGTAAGGGCGGTAAAAAAGAATCGGTCATCACCTATCCGATAGAAGCCGCTGACGTGCCTAAGATACTTGCAATGATAGATGTCAAACAAAACTACACTATTAAATGAGCATAGAAACATCAACCCAATCAGCACTAAACGTGCTACTCGGCAAAAGCCTTGTGGTAGACGGTGTATTGGGTGGTGAATCAAAAAAAGCCATACAGGAACTAACGACTAAGCTAGGCGGGATTATGCAACGCAAGGGTTATTCACCTGTGCTCAGCAGGACACTTGTTGGCATAAGGATGGACGATACATACACCAACAAGTTCACCGACTATGGCATATTATTCAGTGGTGAAACGTGCCTGATATTTCCTATGTCTACAAAGGCAGGGTTTAGCTACGTGAAGAATAAGCAATACATAGATGGCGTAAAAGGTTGCGCCTGTCTTGTAGAGGGTCAATACAAAGGCATTTGGCAGTACCGTAGCGATGGATGGAGTGGCGACCCGTATCTGATGCAGGTCAAACCTGTAAACATCTATCGGGATGCGGATATGGACGACACTATAACTCACGGGCAAATCTTCACAGGACTATACGGTATCAATTTTCATTCGTGGAAGGGGTTTTTAGCCAATATGGTGCAGAATCTTTCCGCAGGTTGTCAAGTCATGCAGGAGGACTATTTAATGGCTTTAATGCCTTATTTGAAGGAAATGAGCGCACAGGGTAATATAGACTACACATTGATTCACCATAAAGATTTCGCGTAATGGCAAAATCAGATAAGACCCTTGAATCGGTTGAAGTAGGTCATGCGTGCAGAATAGACCGTCTCGGTGGTGCGTGGATAGTCAAGGGTGCGGGTGATAAGCCTAATACGATAAAAGTCAAAAATAGCCTCAGTGATGTGGTATTGGATTTGCCTAAAACCACATCTCTCGCAAAATGATAATCGCAACCATGCTCATACTGGCTGTATTTGTGTGGATTAAAAGCAAGTGTAAAAAATGAATGTAGACGTAGCACCCGCAATAACAGCAGTAGCAAACGCCTATACGGCGACCGTGGCGATGGTGATGGGTGTGCTACCTAGCAAGGAGCAACAGCTAGAGGCGTTTAAACTCAGAACTCCGCTAATATATCAACGCGTACGGGTAAAGACCGAGAAGCGGATATGGAGGCAGATAAAGCTAGAGTGTAAAATGCCCGTGTCGAAAGAAATTGTTTGGGACTACGTGAAATGGGACGTGAAAGACCTGCCCGAAGATGAGAAGCAAGACCTGTTATCGGTTCTTGTAGCGAGGTTTGACAGTAAAGGATTACTCACTAAATAAATATAAACAACAATGGCACTTAGTCCCAAAACAATCGCGCTACTTGCGGCTTCGGCGGCAGTAACAAAAGGTATCTTCGACCAAATCAAAAACGAAGCAGCTTCAGAAATAGAAGCTGAATTTGCAGCACAACTCGCACTGCAAAAAGACGCACCTGTGCAAACTCCGCTTGTGCTTACCGAAAAGACTCTCGACCTAGCTGTGGCTGTAGCTGACGAAATTGGTAATCAGAAAATAACTGATGTAGTCGTAGCTATCAAAGATACAGCCGACGACGCAATAGAGGGCAAATTTGGTTCGCTTCTTGGCGATCTGATTAAAGACTTCAAGGTATTCAAGGCGCTCAAAAAGGCGTAACTCTTTCATGTCTGTTTGTTTTCGGGGCGGGTAAAATCCGCCCTTTCATTTAAAAACACATTATGAGCGATTGGAAGCAGGTGGTGGAGGAAATGCACGCACAGGGCAAGCAGACTAAAGATATAGTCTCAGCAATTGTATCATACTTGCCAAACTATAAATTGGAGTCTATTCGTGCAAAAGTTAAAACATTCAGAGCCGACCTTAGAAAAGGGGAAGTTGCAATTGAAGAGCAACCGAAAACAGACAGTCCGTCGAGCGGTAAATCAGAAATAAGTCAACCGCAAAAACTAGAAAAGGCACAACCGACTACACTAGAATTGGTGCAGTCTGACATAGCGAACAGAAAGGACAAAGCGAAGATACGCGAACTAGGCGCAAAGTACGACCATGTGCTGAAGGAGCTAGAGGAGGCCGACAAAAGGTATGATGCGCTATTGGGTATCAAAGAATCGGTAGATATTACTCAGATAGATTTTTTGCAAGACAGCAAAAAAGACAGTGCAACAGCTTATGTATTACTAAGTGATTGGCACTCTGAGGAAAAGGTAGAGGCAAATACTATCAATGGCATTAATGAGTATAATCTCGATATAGCTACACATCGGATAAACAAGTGCATACAGAATAGCTTAAAGTTAGTCCATAAAGAACGCCACAGCGCAGAAATAAAAACACTTGTGGTTTGGCTTGGAGGCGACTTTATGACGGGCTATATCCACGAGGAAGGTTTAGAAAATAACTATCTATCTCCACATCAGGCAATCCTATTTGTAAAGGAACGCCTTATAGCGTCTCTGAAGTTCTATTTGGAACACGGTAAATTTGACCAAATAAGAGTGATTTGCAATGTAGGCAACCACGGTAGGTCATCGCACAGAATGAAGTCGTCTACTGGCTATAAGAATAGCTTTGAGTGGGCAATGTATCACGATATAGCTTCTTACTTTCAAGGCAATAAAAAGATAGAGTTTTCTATACCGAATGGACTGCTAAACTATTTTACCGTTTATGACCAATTTACGGTGCGCACTTTTCACGGCGACCACATTGGGTATGGTGGTGGTATCGGTGGCTTAACTGTGCCACTCATTAAGGCTATTATGCGCATGAACCAACAGCAACACGCCGACTATAATTTCATGGGGCACTTTCATCAACTATGGCAGGCTACAAAGGATTGTACGGTAAATGGTAGCCTTATCGGATTCAACTCATACGCTCAAAGGATAAACGCATCTCCCGAACGACCAATGCAGGGGTTTGGATTGATAGATAGAAAGTATGGAATGACCACAAGGCTTCCGATATTTTGTGAATAATCATTGACGGTAAAATCTACTAAATATGAGCAAGCCTACAAAGCAAATATTGATACCGATATTCAACGGAATATGCTATATATGCTACGATGCAAAAGAGTTTACCGACCTGACTGGCGAAGAAATCCCGCCACGTACATTGGCATTAACATCTAGGGATAAGAAGTTTGCCATTTACCTGCCGGACGTAGCTCACCTTGACCACGAGCTAATACATCTCACATGGTTCATATTAGACCATTACTCTGTAAAAATAGATGTGGACAACCATGAGATGCTTCCGTATTTGTTTGAATATCTCAAATCGGAAATAATAAAGGATTAACTACTTCAGCGCGTCTATTATCTCAATTATTTTTAGTCCGAATCCATCCCTTATAGATATAGCTTGCTCAACCCGCTTTACTGCGTTCACAACGGTAGAGTGGTCTTGCCTTAATCCAAGCGATTTTCCCGCTTCTCTAAGTGTTAGTGATGTGTACTTTCTGAGTAGATAGTAATAAGCCTGTCTTGGTTCTATACAGGCATTTTCGCGCGACTTTTTGCCCATTATTTCGGGGGTCGCTTTGAATTTATCACATACCGCCTTTAATAGCGTTTCCGCGTGGTGTCGCTTTACTATTTTCTTCTGCTCTTCTTTCTGCATCAATTCGTAAGATGTAGATTTAGGCAATTTAGGCTTGCTATTAAGCAAGGTGTACACCCACGGGTGAACGACCTTTTTGCACCTTATCTTAAACTCACTGATTGGTTCTGTACTGTATATGCTGTTCATTGGTTTTGATTTAATCGTGTAATTGTAAATAGGCTAATGCGCATAAGAAACCGAATAGTATTATACTTATCGTCATTTTGATATGATTCCTCTCCGTAGGATTTTTGTACCATACAGCCATGTGCTCGATAGTAAATAATAGCATTACTGCTGCGCTTGCAAACATCATTGCGTCCCAATATTCTTTTTTCATCTTGTCTTTTTTACTGCTTGCTGTGATTGAAAATTATTGTCGTCTTTAGTTCTATTGCTGTGTTCATGGGGTTATTCTAGTTTAAGGTGTTGTTTGTAAATTAGTTTAAGATGTCTTGATGATGGTTCTTGGTTAATTAATATCATATCCTGCTGAGAGGAGGAGCTTGACGATTTGAAAACATTGGGTAATCACACATGATTCCGATCTTGTGTTGTTATCTAAGTTCATATCTCCATCTTCCCAAATTGATAGTTCGTAAACATAGTGGTCATCAATATATTTTAGTGTCATACTAAAAACACTATTATCACACCGCTTAGTAATCATCTCCATACCTATCAGCTCCGCAATAGCCTTACACGTCCCCTCATCCTCTGCCAGCTCTGATAGTTTCTTCTTGGGTGGGGTGGATGGTTGATTTAATTGCCATTTTGCTCCATCTCTAAACCCAGATTCATATTGAGCATCTATGATGTGATTGGCATTAGTGTTATATCTCTCTCTTTGGAGAAGTGTTGCTTGTTCAGCAGCTTCTTTGATATTTTCCATTGTTGTCTTTTTTTATTGATTAGTTGTGAGGGAATCGGTAAAGAGTCTATCGCCTACGTGGTAGGCATCGCAGGGAGCGTAGAACTCCCCACAGCCTTCAGCACCGTCATAGTAGTACTGACGTTCTCCATCGGAGCATCTTCCAGTACTAGTTATCATCCACGCAGTAGTTGTGTGTTTTGTTGGGTCACACCCACTTAGCATTACCGACAGTGAGAGGAGCAGGGAGAGGGTTAGGTGTTTCATTGTTTTATCTATTTAAGGTTAATAATCTGTGGAGGGAGGACTAAAGGACTTCAAAGGTGTACACCCATACCCACGGGTTAGCGTCCCAAGATTCTCTCCCATTTATGGATTGCCAAAGAGTCCTAAATGATACGTAAGGAAAGCATGGGACTATTTGCTTTTCTGGAGTGGTCAGATAACTTCTATATGCCATCAATTCATTTTTAGCATTAGGTAGCCTTTCAACTCCCTCGGACAAAGCATCATCTTCAGATATATCATTTAGGCGCTCTACGCGCACGTCAGTAACTTTTAGGCGTATTCTGCAAGCCTCGCGGGGCATGAATATTGATGGCTTCCATTTCTCATCGTCAGGGTACATTAAATCTTCAGGACTGGCACGGTATAAATATGGCCAGCCTATTGGTTGTGGATTTTTGCGCCATGTCTCTCTGACCCATAGAGTATCGCCAATTTGATATTTAGGAATACACATGCGCGCACTTCCTTTGCAACTAAATGCGATTAAATTATTAGATATACCCTTTTCAAGTAAATCAGATTTCCAGTCATGTGGTTGGTGTTTCACAACCCTGCGCGTCTGCGTCTTTCTACCCGCTAGTATAGCCTGCACCATCGGGGTACTGAATAGTATCGGTTTTTCGCTCATCGTTTATTTTTTTAAGTTATTCAATACGTCTAGGGTCAGGAGCTTCGGACTGTGCTTCACGGGTATGGTCTGCTTCTGTCGGATTACATTTTCAACTTTCGCCTTCATGTATTCGAGTAGACCTAGCTTCTGATTGAGGGTTAAGCTGCGCGTTTGATTTTCCATATTTTCTTTCTTTGTTTATCAAATCGCTTGTACATTTTGTTATAATCTTCATCGGTCAATTCGAGAGGTTTACCTTTTTGCGTTTCTAGTTTCTTATGGCACTTTTCACAAACCGTGATGAGCCATTGCCTATCCATCTCCCACGGTGCGCCCAAGTAGAACAAGTGGTGAACGTGCAGTTGGTTCGAGCCATCGCCACATCTGCGACACTTCCACTTATCGCGTCTTAGTATCTCTAATCTGCATCTCTGCCATTTCGGGCTTTGTAGTTGGTGTGCGTATGCCATAGGTTAAAATGGGTATGGGTTTCCGTCCTCGTCTAAATCATCTGACGGTATAATCTGTTCTACCTGTTTCCTGCTAAATATCTTCTTGGTGTTATTTTCGTATTCTTGATTGTCGTCCTTATCCAAATACCCTAGCTCCCCGATGAACTTACCGCCAAGCTCCGTATATCTGCCCGTTGGTATGTCGTAAATAAAATTTGCTATACCCTTCTTGCCAACAAACTTGAACTTGACCTTTTGCACGTGTATGTCAATAACCCCGCTATCCTCGTTTCTGTAAACCGTGATACCGTTGTAGGTCTTATTGTAAAAGTGACTACTGCCCGATATGTCGTATAGTGTCGGCACGTCAAACTTCTTGGTCATAGAGTCCTTTGGCATTTTGCGCGGATGTGCCACAAGGAACACATGAACGTCATACTTCTTGGCAAACATCACTATCTTAGTCAGCAACAGGCTCACGTATTGCGTCTCTGTCTGACCGCGCTCCATGCTGTACTCTATGTAGTTGTATGGGTCTATCAGAACAGCGTTAACGCCGTACCTCTTTACCATCTCCGTGAACTTCGCCAGTATGCCGTCTATCGTCAGGTCTATTTCGTCTATGGCAAGAAAATAGAAGTGGTCATTAAGAAAAGACATAACCTTTTCGCGGGTACTTGGTAGCATAGGCTGTATGTCCCCATGCCTAAATAATGGCTGTCCTGCGACCTTCTCAATCAGTTTGATAATGTGTATCTGTGTCGGCTGATTTTCGGGAGAGAAAACCCCAAACCTCCAATTGTGCTGACTTGCTAGTTTCAGCATGATTTGGTCTACCCATTCCGATTTACCGCTACTCGGTATGCCTGTTACTACGGTCAATTCACCTCCGCGCCACTTTATCAGGTCGTTTAGCTGTGGGTAGCCATTGATACCTACTACTGACGGATAACCATTGGTCGCTATGTTGTTCACCTCCGCTCTGAGGTCGTCCACAGTATGCACCCCTTCCAATTCAGGTTGCGTGGTTTTGGTTATGCACTCCCACAGTGCATCTTTGCCGTATTTCAAAAGAACCTCGTTCGCATCCTTGCACCCGTCAGGATAGGTCACTATGTAGCACCTGTCAGAACCAAGCCTGCGAATAAGCTCTTTTCTCAAAGATATGCCTGCTTCATCTCCATCCGTGGCTATTGTTATTTTATCTATACCATCGAAGTTATCTATGCAATTATCCAAATAGACTAGCTTCTGATTACCCCCACTTGCCCCATTTGGCACGGAAACGACGTTTGTAGCCCCTATCTCTATCAGACTAAGGCAATCTATCTCCCCCTCGGTAATTATCGCCTCAGAACGCCCTAAAATTGAATTTAGGTTGTAGAAGATTAGCTCCGCACCTCCCGATAGTTTGAAATTTTTTGCTCCGTCCCTAAATTTTATGTTCACCAGTTCATCGCCTCGGTAGTAGTTAAAGCAAGCGCATAGCCTCTCTTTTTGCACTTTAGGAATATACTCCATTGACTCCGTTACTTTGGCTATCAATAGGGTTTCATTCGATATACCCCTACCTGCAAACCACTTGGATAGTTTTTCGCCTACTGCCCGTGGGCGTGGTTCGGGTTTGGTATATATTTTTTTCTCTATCACTTTCTCGAATACTTTAGCTGTTCCGCTCCATCCACAGTTGTGGCAATTCCAAATTCCTTCCGCTACGTTGACCGACAGGCACAGGTCTGATTTATTCTTTCGGGTGTGGCTACATCTAGGGCAAAGCATCTTACCTCCCCTGACCTTGCTCACATCTATGCCGTGTCTATTCCAATCAAGTTTCATCGTGCCACAATTTTGTAGTAGTCCTTGTTTGGAGTAGAGTCGTATAATTCCTTCGTTATTTCAAATGGCGTGGGATGATCGGTTGTCTGTACTGTAATCTTCCCGTTGTCATATCCGCCTAAACTTTGCATCCCGTTCGGTGACTTTTTAATCCACGAAAAGAAATTGCTTTGCCATGCTTCTATTGTAGCGTGTTTTCTCCCCGTACCCGAAAGGAATGAGTTGAAAGATTCTGCCAACTTTCTTAAATCATCATCCGTTTTTATGCTATACGCCTTCATAGTTGCGTTCCTAGATTCTAAGTATTCTTCCACATCTCCCACATCTCCCATATACCTTTTCAGGAAAGCTCCGTGATTCTGATTTTTAAACGCCTTTGGATATTTAATCAAATCTTCATCTTCGGTAGTTGATGTATTATTGGAGATAGGAGAATGCAGATAGGAGATAGGAAAGCTTTTTTTGGCTTTCGTTTGGCTTAACCCAAAAATAAGGCTTGGGTTATTTTGGCTTTCATTTGGCTTTTGCTCTTTTGGCGGTCTGCCTCCTTTCTTGCCGTTCTCAATTTGCTTTTCTCTGTACTGCTCCTGTTTAAGTCTTTCGGCATCTAATCTTTCGTGAGATAGCTTACCGTCTTTTTCCTCAAACATCTCCTTGACTATCTCAGCTATCTCTATACTGCAACCCTTACCAATTATCATTGCCAGTTTCTTGGTATCGGCAGGTAGGAATTTATTTAGCCAACAAAAATCCAAAGCCCTGCGGTAAGCACCTTCTTCCTCAAGGGTCATAACTGCGACTCTTGCTGAGGTGATAATATCTTTAGGATACCACTGAAATGCGGGTGCTTTGTCCTTGTTACTCATAGTTCAAAAAATGCCCACACAGAGGACTTCTCAACGCCAACCGAGTAGGTAGGTATTGCAACTGTGTGGGAGTATGTTGATGGTAAAAATGAATACATCGTATTGACGTTAAGAAGTAATGCAAATATCGCTATTTTCTCTCTTTTTATCTAATTTTTGTTTGTCTTTTTCGCCCCTATTTATCCACATCAAAGCTAGTGTGGGCGGGGTTTTCAGCTTTATTACTTGTCTATGGTTTTACTTCTATTGGAATGTTAAAATGCGGTCAGTTGTGCTTTTGCCATGACAGCTTTAGCGCAGTTTGATTTGGCTATTGCGAAATAGGATTCCTTTAGTTCGTGACCTATTGCCTTTCTGCCCATTTTTACCGCCTGATAGACCTCTGAGCCTATTCCGAGGAATGGAGTATAGATAGTGTCGCCTTTATTGCTGTATAGGTGTATAATGCGCTCAATTGTATCGAGCTGAAGCGGGCAGATATGCTTCTCGTCCTTTTCGCCTCTTGCATCTCTCATGCCTTGCAAGGTGTTACCATAGTCTATATCCATCCATACTGGTGATGCGTACTTCTGCCACAAATCAACGGGCAAATCGGTATTAGTGACCGGATTGAGCCTTTCGCCGTCTTTTCTGAATATCATTACATAGTCAGGGATGCCTACGCGGGACATAGTGCTATCCTTCTTGATTTGCTTATGAAGCAGTCCAAGTGCTTTGGTTCTTTGCATTTCTACTACGGGGTCTTTCCAGATAGTGACGCGGGAGTGATAGACAAATCCTGCATCCTCAAAAGCCCTTAGTATCATACCGCTAAAATCTCTAAGCCCGATAAAACCCTCTTTACCCTTTTGGATAGGTAGGTCCATACAGTGAACGGCTACATTGCGACCTGACTGAAGTACTCTATACAGTTCCTTTATCATAAATCCGAACTGTGTCAGAAACTCAGTGTAGTCTTTGCTATTACCCATATCCTCGATGTGATCTGAATAGGTGTATAGCTCCGCGAATGGTGGGGAGAATACCGACAGCCCTACTGATTCATCAGGAATGTCCTTGATCAGCTGTACGCAGTCTCCGCGTCTGATATTGTACCACTCGTTTGATTCTGATTCTGTGTCGTGGATAGTGGTCAGGATAGAACCGTTTAGATTCTCATTGATAGATTGGCTCATTTCATCTTGCATAATCTCAAATTGTTTTTGTTTTTGGTTAATGGATTCGCGTACGTTTGACATAGTATCGGTAGTTATCAGGTAGATGTTTACCTCGTTCTTTTGGCCGAACCTGTACGACCTGCGTATGGCCTGATACAGCCCCTCAAATGAGAAGTCAAGCGAGGCAAATATCTGATTGCGACAATTCTGATAGTTCATACCAAATGATGCTATCTTGGTCTTTGTGATTAGGATTCTAAAGTCGTTATTGGCAAATCCAAGTAGTTTTGATTCTTTCCATTCATCACTGTCTGCACCTTTTACTTCTACCGCCTCAGGCAATAGCTTTTTGAGTATTTCGCCTTCCTCATTATGTTTTATCCAAATGATGAAGTTCTCATGCGGTCTACTGTTTACTATTCTGACGACCTCTGCCATGCGTAGGTCTTTGGTTAGTCTTAGCTCCTGATTAAAGTTGGTAGCCGAAATGATTGCATCGTTGAATAGCTGACCATTATCACGCTGTGGTGTTTTGATCTGATTCTCTATGATATTAAGTGATGGCAGGTCATATCCATCCATTGTAAATCCTATATCCTGTGGCTTATTAAGCATGATAGCCCATGTGCCGACAAACTGATAGAACATCTTGATAGCGTGCCCCTTGATTCTCCATTTAGCTGTTTCGCCTCCATCGTGTACGAAGTACATAGCAAGCATCTGATTGCGGGACATGGTGTCTAAAAACTCCGCGTGATTGCCTAGCTCCATCGGGTCGTTAGGTGATGGGGTCGCTGTACATGCCAGCTTATAGGGCGTATTAGCGAATGATTCAAGTATCTGCGTCTTGGTCTTGCCTTCAAAATTTTTGAGGATAGAGCTTTCATCCAGTACTATACCGCCGAATATCGAAGTATCAATATTATCAAGCTGATCGTAGTTAGATACGTATATGCCAGTAGGATATTTGTTCAAATCCCCATTCAGCAAAACATCTGAATACTTCTGAGCGACTATATCAAACTTATCTGCCTGCTGTATGGTCTGTCCGACTACTGCGAGAGGTGCAAGTATCAATACTGGTCTTTGAGTGTGCTTAGTGACAAGCCTAGCCCATTCCAGTTGCATAAAGGTTTTACCTAGTCCACAGTCAGCAAATATGGCATACTTGCCCGCCTTGATAGCCCTCTTTACGATGAACTTCTGAAAGGGGAATAATTGCGGATTAAGCTGTTCGTCCATCACATCAAATCCCGATGCCTGATGGCTTTTCAATTTCGATTTTAAAAACTCTTTGTAGTCCATTTTTATATTTTAGTCTTTTACTTCAATTGTCGCTTCTGGTCTTACTGATCTTCCTCATCTACAAATTCACAGTGCTCTTTACATTCCGGGCATATATCATAATCCAATCCATCGATAGGTATTATAGCTCCACAGCATTCTGAAACCTTGACAGTATCTTTTTTAGGATTATTTGCCGTCAATTCGGCAATGTTTTCTTCAATCTTAGCTATTACACCCTCGTTGAATAGAATGTGGGCGTTCATAATCTCCCGTGTATCGGTTATGTTAAGCTCCCTGCATATCTCTAATACCTTCAGCTTTACTTGTTCGTTTGTCATGTTGTTTGATTTTGTTCGATTAATTTTTTGATCTTCTGTACGCTTCCCTTGGGCGAATATTTCAGCCTCATTCGGCTTGTTTACCTGCTCCATAGTCCGAGTGCGGTACGCCCTGATCGGGGAGTAGCAACTTGGACGCTTCTATCACCCGCGCCGTGAGTAAGTCCTTGTCCTCCTGAGATACCTTCCACTGGAAGATGTAGAGGTTCTTGTATTTGCCTCCATCTTTCAAGTAGGGCAATTCGTTGGGGTTGCAATTCTTTATCCACCTCTCGGTTTGCGGGTTGTAAGATTCTAAGCTACCGTTCTGAGCCATGTCGTATATTTCTGACAATTCGCTTTCGTATGGGCAATAGATAACAAGCTCTGCATAGTCCAATCCGAGTATACAGGCATTACTTACCAATTGCCAAAAGTATTTGTAGCCATCGGGGTGCTTTTCTACTACCTCCTTAATATCCTTGCAGTCTGCGAATGTTAGGTATGAACTTATTGTAAAAGGGCACTTGGTATCAGGCACTACATAGGGCTCTGTAAGTTTATAGCCTATGCCGTCAGGGGTGCCACGCCAAAACGGATATAGCGGGTGTGCTATTGATGTTTCTTGCCCTGTGCGCTTGTAGCTTGCTCCTAACAGATCAAATGCGCGTGGTTCACACAGATTTCCCCAAGCGGTTGCCTTAGCCCATGTCTGCTGATTGACACTGCGGCCTAGCTTGCGCTCCCAATTGCACTCTTTTATGAAAGTGAGCGCCCCATCTCCAAATCCTCCGTCTTTAAATGTAGTAGAACTACCTGCGCCCGATTTGGGTCTTTGCGCCAGTTCTTCAGAAGTCATTTTTATTTTCCCCATAGAGAGTAGCTTATAGATTTCCGAAGAATTAAAGTTGCCGTTGCTTGGTGATGCTATCATTTTTTAGCCTCCTCTAATTTTTTGGTGAGCATTTTACGGATAGTGTTGTAGGTCTTAGTCTCGTTGTTTTGCAATACGCGCTGATAGTCTGCGTTGTCTTGGTCGGATAGTATCTGCAAACCGTTGTTTACCTCTATGTCAGCTATTTGCTTTCTTAGCTCTATGAGTTCTTCTTTGGTGGCGGGCTCGTCCTGATGCTTCAGAAGGTTAGAGTAGTCTATTACATCTTTCCTGCCGAGGTCTTTACCGAAAAGTTTGCCCCATTTCTCTGCTGCGTCTTTTATCGCGTACGACTCCGCGCTTGGTGCTGCCATCTGTACGGCTGCGGTTTGCATGTTTTGAAAGTCAATAGCCCCGCCTGAGTCCTTCTTTATTTGAAGTGGCGATGCGCCTATGCCGTCATTCCACTCTATTTCGTTTGTGATTGGGTTTTTGACGTAGACTCGGACGGTAGCGACTATGCTGTTTGCTATTATCTTTATGTCCTTGACCTCTACCCACCACTTAGTGAATATCCTGCTTAAAAGGTACTCCACGCGGGTAATCGGAAGGAACTCCAAAGGCACTGATTCCCCTTTTTTGTTCTTGACCTTTACGGTAGGGTGTGTCTCTAGCCACTGCTTTGGCGGGTCTTGGTTTAGGATAACCATAAGCGCGTTTTCCTTTATGGCATCATCCGACTCTGCGACAAGCTCTGTGAGTGATGGGATTTTTACTGCAATATTTGACATTGTTTTATTTTATTTTATTCCGAAATACTTTCTATACCTCCGCATTGTAGCGGGCGAGTTTATTTGCCTGTCTCTGCTCAGGAGCGATTTGATGTAGGCAATCATATCAAAAGGGTAATCCGCCGTTGTGAAGAATAAGCTCATCCTTGCCAACAGGGACACACAGTGTCCAAGATTCGCCCGCTATAAACACGGGCTCATCGGTGTGTTCAGATATTGTCAGCATAGTTGACTCTTTTAATCCCTCAACTATGAGCGATACTTTTATTTGTGCGCCAAACTGCTGTTGCAGTAGTAGTGCCGAGTCGGCTAATGCGTGTTCGAGATGTCTTAGCTCTAGGGGCTTTTGCGGTTGAATCGGTTTCATGTGTCTGTTTTATTTGGTTAAACTGTCTAAAATCTTACTGCCCCCGCGCGGGTTGAATACGAACCAACCGTGGGTTACGCTGTCCATCTTGGGTTGAATCGGTACGGGTCGGTTAGCGTTGTTGTAGTCCGTGGCGTATTGCATGAATATCCACCAAAAAAATACGCAGGATATGAGCGTGACTAGAGCGATTCTGTTCCATAGTTTGCGGTTGCTCATACGGTAGTCTCTATTAGGGTTGCCAATGTGAGGCACAGTTTGAATTGTTGCCAATTGCACTTATTCAATCCGAGTTGATGTGCGACATAGGCTGTCTTGTGTGCCCATAGGCGGGATTCTATTGGTGTCATGTTTTATGGTTTACGTTGTTCTAAAATTTGGTCGAAGCAATCAGGGCAGTACAGTTTCTTATCTAAGCGCATTAGGTCGGTTTTAAGGGCTTCTATCCCGCAGGTGCTACATTGAGCCGTTTCGGGCTTAATCAGAGCTTCTGTGGTCGCCTCTGTGCGCGTTAGCCCGTCTGAGTAGCCTATGGTGTAATCAGCCCTGCACACGTTGTTCCTCTTTTAACTGCTCCAACGATACTATCCCGTGCCAGTAGGTCGAACCCTGCTCAGTATCAGCCTTGACGAACGCTAGGTCTATTGCTTCTGAAAAGCTCCGTGCCCGTGTGTCTGCCTCGAATGAATCAAGGTTGTCAAGCAATTCTGCCTTTAACTCCTCGTCCTGACATTCGTCGAACCACTGCCTAATCGTTTTCGCTGCCATGCTGTTTTATTTAGTCTTTAATAAATCCGCTACAACCTGCCTTTTATTCGGGTCTGCTATCAGCTTGCGCCACTGGACTATGCTGAACCGCGCGTGACCGTCCAAGCTCCAATTCGTCAGATACCCCGCTTTCCATATAGCCCGAACTGTCTTAGCATTGTACCCAACTATCCGACAGAACTCCGCTATCTTGAACTCGGTCTGCACCGAATTGACCTTTATATCTGCCACCTCAGCTTTGATAGTGGCGACATCGGTTAGGAGTTGGTCGAGTTTGTTCATTGTTTCGGGCTAGTTTCTTTGGTTTGCACATTGGTATCTATGCCGTAAAATTCATTGATAGTTTATTGGGCAAACTATCCCATATACGGTTCCTGTGTTCATGCTTTAGAAAATTTATTGCCGTTCTTTACGTAGTCTTTGTAACAGGCATCTATCTTATTGATGGTGTCGTCTGATGCGCGACCATGCCTAACTGCTGTTATTATAGTGCCAAGGGACAAGCCAGTTGTTCTTTTGATTTCCTTGTTGTGTCCATTGCGCCATAAAAGCTGCCATTTATCATACACCTTTCTAGGTATTTCGATAGTATAGACCCCGTTATTAGCATTATTGACCGAAACTTTAGTTGCCATTGGATTGTTTTATGAGTATATTTGATGTCGGTTAGATGTTTGAACTATTATCTAAACGACATTGCAAACGTAACAAGTTTCGTTGATTGAAACAAGTTTCGTGCGAAATCATTTATCCACATAATGACCTGATAGTGTGGATATGTATGTCCTAAATACTAAAATCACTACCATGATTAATAAAGAAAATGCCGTGAAAATTATGCGCGGCTTGATAGCTAGCAAGACTATCAGAAATCAGCAGGAAATAGCTGATATTACAGGGTCTACGAGGTCTTATGTAAGTCAGATTATTAATGAAAAAGTCAACGTGGGAAATGACTTTGTGAAACGGCTTATTGACGGCTTGGATGAAATGGGAATAGTAATAGAAAAAAATTTAGATGCTTCAACGAACAACGCATTAAAGGTGTCAAAAACAACAAACAACTTGTATAATAATCAGGCTGAGATAATGAGTAACTATGCTCAAAATGTTATTCTTGTACCGCTCGTGAATGAATACGCGCGAGCGGGCTACCTTACTGGCTACGAAAATCCAACATATATGAATACCTTACCTCAAATCCCATTCTTTGTTGACCGCGAAACACGCGGAACTTATGTTGCATTTACCGTTAAGGGCGATTCTATGCAGGACGGCACTGTCAATAGCATCTGCGATGGCGATGTGCTACTTGGACGCGACCTTGCGCCCGACTATTGGAAGTACAAGCTACACCATGACAAATACCTGTTTATAGTCGTATCTAGGACTGATGGCATTCTGATTAAGAAGATAACTAACCACAACATAGAAACAGGCGTAATAACGCTCCATAGCCTTAATCCTGAGTATGCCGATATAGAGGTAAATCTATCGGACGTTGCGAAACTCTATAATGTCGTCAGGATAAACAGAGAGGTCTAACATTACAATTTTCAAATTTTACCCGATTTGTTTCGTTTTTTGCGAAACAGTTGTATCTTTGTGCCCTGCGGGGTAAAGGAGAGGCCGTCCTTGTCAGGCTCATAACCTGAAAATCGTGGGTTCAAATCCCACCCACGCAACAAGGATAGCGAAAGCAATCACATTTTATTTATTGGTCCGAAAGTTAATTGGGAAGAATTAGGTTTCGGGTTTGTTCAGAGTGAGTTTAAGACGCCTGCTCTACACCGACCCGTATGCTTCCCCATACGGGTTTTTTATTTCCCTAAACTTTCGGGCTCGGATTGATGGGACGGGATAATAAGCTAGTTGCAGTCAATCTTAAAGCACTACAACGGGATTTGCGCGAAGTGCAACGGTGGGACAACAGAATGAGCCGTAAGACGCGAGAGGCGGCGTGAAAGCCTTACATGTGGATTCTAAGCCTGTATCACACGCCTTGATACGGGACGCAAAGAGGGGGCTAATTCCGTATGGATAGTTATACCTGCGTAGCGCGTTATACTTTGACATAACATGTCGAGGATAAATGAACTACGCAATTCAGGAGCGTC
>Ga0114964_10000093_pt1 | contig 63187 bp, 61 predicted proteins | sample C_131016_MF_Meta_FD_92638 | JGI IMG/M metagenome (GOLD analysis project Ga0114964, IMG submission 92638) | Freshwater microbial communities from Lake Croche, Canada to study carbon cycling - C_131016_MF_MetaG | ecosystem: Environmental > Aquatic > Freshwater > Lake | place: Lake Croche, Canada... | reverse complement strand
CATCCAAGCGATTTGCAACGATGCGGGTACGTGCGGGTAAACCAATGATTGAATAGCGCCCAAAGCGTTCCCCGCCTTGCACAGATTCTAGCAAGTAAGAAAAGGGCTGGTTCGCAAGTTTAAGGTAAAGAGAAAGTGGGGTATCAAGATCCGCAAAGGTCTCAATCACCAGAGGAATGCGATTATAGCCTTGTGCGGCTAGCGCATTAAATTCCGTTTGATTTAGTGTGTGCAACATAAAAAAATCCCAAGTTCTAAATTGAAATACAAAAAAGTCTTGGCGAACAATCGCCATTGGCAGGTCTGGATTAAACCCACCATCGCCAACTTGTTTGCATTTTGTAAACTTGAGATTGATTCATTCAATTAAATCCTCAAATTAGACGGTCGCTAATTGGGCACGAAGCTCAGACACAATCGTGTTGTAACGATTTGGGTCAGTGTCTTTACCAGCGCTAAACACGGCAGATCCCGCCACAAAGGTATCTGCACCCGCACGTGCAATTTCAGCGATGTTAGCTACATTGACCCCGCCGTCGACTTCCAACCAAATTTCACGACCTGTTTTTGCAGTATAGGCGTCAATCTTTGCGCGTGCTGCCCGTAATTTATTTAAGGTTTCAGGGATGAATTTTTGACCGCCAAAGCCTGGGTTCACTGACATCAACAACACCATATCCACTTTATCCATCACATGGTCTAAATAGTGTAAGGGCGTCGCTGGATTAAAAACCAAGCCTGATTTACAGCCACTATCTCGGACCAGCGCAAGACTACGATCAATATGCTCTGTGGCTTCCGGATGGAACGTGATGATATTTGCGCCCGCTTTTGCAAAGTCAGGAATAATGCGATCCACTGGTTTTACCATCAAATGCACATCAATCAATGCGCCTGCATTCTTAGAAATTTCACGAATCGCATCACAGACCAAAGGCCCAATGGTTAAATTGGGGACGTAATGGTTGTCCATCACATCAAAGTGAACAAGGTCTGTGCCTGAAGTGATGACGTCAGTAATTTCCTGACCGAGTTTTGCGAAGTTCGCTGAAAGAATACTTGGAGCAATTCTGAATTGTTTAGCCATGATGTAAAGATCTATAGTCAGTAAAAACATTTATTTTAACCGCATTTAGGCATGAATTAACAGACTAATGCGCTATTTTCTTGCTTAACAAGTGCGGATGCTGGAAAATTACATAATGCAATTATTCACAGTTGGTGTTAATCACACCACAGCCCCAATCTCTATACGCGAAAACGTCGCCTTTCAGCAGGAACACTTAGGCCAAGCACTTCGCGATTTGACTGCGCACGGCGCGCGTGAAGCGGCGATTCTATCTACCTGCAATCGCACAGAACTCTACTGCAATACCTCCCACCCAGAACAAGCCCTGAGTTGGCTCGCGCAATACCACAAGCTTAACCGCGACAACATTCAACCCTACATCTACACCCTCCCTAACGACGAAGCGGTGAAACATGCATTTCGCGTAGCTTCGGGCTTAGATTCCATGGTGCTGGGCGAGCCGCAAATTCTGGGACAAATGAAGCAAGCGGTGAAGATTGCTGAAACTGCAGGCACTGTCGGGACGTTATTGCATAAGCTTTTTCAGCGCACATTTGCAGTGGCAAAAGAAGTGCGCACCACCACAGACATCGGCGCTAGCTCTCTATCCATGGCAGCGGCATCCGTGCGTTTAGCACAGCGCCTATTTGGCAACTTAAAAGACAAACACGTTTTATTTATCGGCGCCGGTGAAATGATCACCCTGTGTGCAGAACACATCGCCGCTCAACATCCTGCAACGATGACGGTGGCTAACAGAACATTAGATCGTGGTGAAGAACTTGCGGCGCTTTTCAATGGCAAAGCCATTTTACTATCGGACCTGCCAGATCGTTTAGCAGAGTTTGATATTGTCATCACCAGCACCGCCAGCCAATTACCGATCGTGGGGCTCGGCATGGTCGAGCGCGCGATTAAAGCGCGTAAACGCCGCCCAATATTCATGGTGGATCTTGCCGTTCCTCGAGACATTGAACCGGAAGTAGCGCAGCTTGATGACATCTATTTGTATACCGTAGACGATCTGGCACAAGTAGTGCAAGAAGGCTTAGGCAATCGCCAAGAAGCGGCCTTAGAAGCTGAAGCCATTATTACTGAGCGCGTCGTGCACTTTATGCATTGGCTTAAAACCCGTGATGCCGTTCCAACCATTCGAGCTTTAAGGGATCAAACAGAACAATTACGTCTGATTGAACTTGAAAAAGCACAACGATTACTCGCGAAGGGCGAAGATCCAGCAACCGTGATTGAAGCCCTAAGCAATGCCCTCACCAATAAATTCTTACACGCCCCCAGCCACGCTTTGAATCACAGCTCAGGATTTGAACATGAGCAGCTTGAAACGCTTTTGCGCCAGCTTTACCAAATTAAAACTTAACTTTAAGCTCAAAGAATTACCATGAAACCGTCCATGATTAAAAAGCTCGCTACTTTAAGCGAACGTTTAGATGAATTAAATCGCCTCCTCAGCAGTGAGGGTGCAACATCCAACATGGACAATTACCGCAAGCTCACACAAGAACATTCAGAAATCACCCCGATTGTTGAGCAGTTCCGTGCCTTTGAGCAAGGCGAAGCCGATATTGCCGAAGCGCAAAAAATGCTTTCCGATCCAGAGATGAAAGAATTTGCGCAAGAAGAAATCGAAAATGGCAAAGCTAAATTAGAGGCTGTTGAGACTGAACTACAAAAGCTCTTGCTCCCCAAAGATCCTAACGATGAGCGTAATATCTTCTTAGAAATTCGGGCAGGAACGGGTGGAGATGAATCTGCTCTATTCGCTGGAGACCTTTTCCGGATGTACTCTCGCTATGCAGAGCGTCAACGCTGGAAAGTTGAAATCGTTTCAGCAAGCGACTCTGAAGTCGGTGGTTATAAAGAAATTATTGCCAAGATCGAAGGTCATGGAGCCTATTCAAAACTCAAATTTGAATCGGGTGGACACCGCGTTCAACGTGTACCGGACACCGAAACGCAAGGCCGTATTCATACTTCTGCTTGTACGGTCGCGGTCTTACCCGAGGCTGACGAAGTCAGTGATGTGGTCATTAATCCAGCGGAAATTCGGATTGATACCTACCGCGCCAGTGGGGCAGGTGGGCAGCACATTAACAAAACGGACTCTGCAGTCCGGATCACCCACTTACCCACGGGCATCGTGGTCGAATGCCAGGATGACCGGAGTCAGCACAAGAATAAAGCACAGGCGATGAGCGTCTTAGTCGCCCGCATTAAAGATGCGGAAGTGCGTGCACAGCAATCTAAAATTGCCAGCGAACGTAAAAGTCTCATTGGCTCTGGCGATCGTTCAGAACGCATCCGTACCTACAACTATCCTCAGGGCCGAATTACGGACCACCGCATTAATCTAACACTGTATAAAATTGACGCCATTACTGAAGGCGATATGGATGAGTTAATTGGTGCACTCGCGGCAGAGCATCAAGCCGATATGCTCGCAACATTAGGTGAAGACAACTAAGCCCTCAGGTATTTTTTCATTCGAGTGTGATATTCAGGTTGAGATAAGCACAAGTAAACGATCACCCCAATATTCAATAGTGCAGTGATGCCAAATAGCTGGGGGATATCAACATGCCAATGAAACATCAGCATCGAAAAGATGGCCGACGTCACCATGAATAGGGCATTCAAGATGTTATTGGCAGCAATCACACGCGATTGATGACTTTTTTCAGCGCGAGACTGAATCAATGCATACAACGGCACAATGTAAATACCGCCAAAAAACCCAATGAGTCCAATATCTGCAAGCAAACGCCAATTGGTTGGATCACTTGCAAACGCACAGAAGTCCATCAGCATTTGAGAAGTGGACGGGGTTAGTGCATGGCTAGAATAATAGAAGTCGAGACCAAATAGCGTTAAGCCAATGGCGCCAATCGGCACGAGGCCAATTTCTACAAGGCCTCTTGAAAGCTTCTCGCACATGAGCGAGCCAACCCCAACGCCAACTGAAAACACGGCAAGCAATAAAATAAAAACACTTTCATCCCCATGCAAAAAGTCTTTCGCAAAGACAGGAAATTGCGCAAGCAAGGTTGCCCCGTAAAACCAAAACCAAGAGATCCCAACAATCGCTAGCCAAGTCGTTTGATTGCGCGAAATAAAGGCAATACTTCTAGCGGTTTCAAAAATAGGGTTCCAACGAATCGTTAAATCTGGCGCTGGCGCTTGAGAATAGAGCACTTTTCGGCTCGTTAAATATCCGAGCATCGCCAAACTCAGGATGGTAATGGCGGTGATTAATTCTCCACCTGGATGCATCCCAAGCCAGGCACCAATAATTTGGCCGAGCAAAATAGCGACGAAGGTGCCCATCTCCACCATCCCATTGCCCCCAACTAATTCATGCTCTAAGAGATGTTGTGGCAAATAGGCATACTTCACCGGCCCAAATAGGGTGGAATGCATCCCCATCATAAATAAGCTGATAACGAGCACCCATATTGAATGCATTAAAAAACCAATAGCCGCGAGTAACATCAATACAATTTCAAAGACTTTCACGAGACGAATAATGTGAGATTTTTCAAACTTATCCGCGATTTGCCCAGCACTCGCTGAAAACAAGAAGAAAGGCAGAATAAAAATGCCTGGTAACAAAGTCGCGAATATAGCGCCATCTTGGGAAGTTAACTGAGCAGTATGAAATACCGCCATGGTAATTAAAGCAGTCTTAAAGACATTGTCATTGAGCGCCCCCAAAAACTGTGTCCAGAAAAACGGGAAAAACCGCCTTTCTCGCATTAACTCGAACTGACCACTCATCGTAAAGCCTCCCCATTTGTTTCATTATTATATTTTGATAAATCACAAACAAACGCGAAATTATTTTTTATATATGGAGTCAATTCGCTATCATGTTGGACTCAGCTTAATAAACACAACTTTTCTTTTTCGGAAACTATCATTTTGGCAGGTACTCAACCATTGCTGCAGTTGCATAAAAATCTCATTACGACCGTTGCAAAAACAGGATTTAGCTTTTGCCCAAGCGCGGCGATCCAAGCTTGGTTATTAGCACAATCTGATGATGCTCTCATCGATTGGTCAGACTTTGCTAATAGCTGGAATGACATGCCACTAGATCAATATATGGCCGATGGGGGTCGCTATCGCAGACGTCGCTATGCCGTATTTACTGCGCCGTCAAAGAATGGTGAGATCTTATTAGAGCCTCACCAGCCCCATTATCAGAGCCTAAATTACAACACCTTGAATGGGGGCATTGCCCGGGAATTTGAGCCTATTCGTTCGGAAACGATACGCAGTCGTAGCATGCAATCTGTGCTTAAATTCTGCCAAAAAGTATTCAGTGATCTCATGCCAGATACCCCTTGGCACATCGAGTGCCATCAATTCCGGATTGAATCAAATGAAAAAACTTTAGGTAAGCCAACGCCTGAAGGTGTCCATCGAGATGGCGTAGAATTTGTATTAGTGATGATGATCAAACGCCAAAACATATCAAGCGGCACCACCACGATGCACGATTTAGAGCAAAACACATTGGATAGTTTTACATTAACTGAACCATTAGATGTGGCCATCGTGAATGATCGACGCTGCATGCATGGCGTCACACCCATCTTACCAATCGACCCCACACAAAAAGCCTATCGCGACGTGTTAGTGGTGACGTTTAAAAAACCTCAAGCATAGTCATGGCTGCGTCAAATCAAACGCTAGCACATGAAAGTGCTAACCCACTTCATAACTTAAGCTTCTTCAAGCTCCTGACATATCGGGTGTTCATGGTGCTTTCTTATCAAACGATGGCAGTTGTCGTGGGGTGGCATCTATATGAAATCACCCATGATCCGCTCTCGCTTGGCTTGATTGGCCTCGCGGAAATCATCCCTTACTTTTGCACTGCGCTATTTGCAGGATATGCGGTTGATCACTACTCCAGACGCAATTTTGCTGTAGGCTCATCATTGATACTGATGCTGTCAGCATTGCTCACTTTTGCGGTGACTGATGGCAAGTTATTGGGGGATCCTAGCAATTGGATTTACACCTCGATTGCTTTAATTGGCTTAGCTCGGGCATTTATTGCCCCTTCTTATAGCGCAATTTTTGCATCCATTATGCCGCGTGAGCAATATGCAAGAGGCTCAAGTATCGGGAGCGCAGTTTTCCAATTTGGGCTTGTTGTTGGACCAGCAGTTGGCGGAATATTAGTTGGCTGGACTAGCTTACAGGTCGCCTATTTAGTTTCAGCTGGTCTCGCCTGCATTTCAGGCATTGCGCTACTGACACTTAAGGTCAATACCCCCAAAGTCACCACCGAAAAAGCAGTTTTTGCTGGCATTGCCGACGGTATTCGGTTTGTAACTAATCACCAAGTCATTCTGAGTGCCCAAGCACTGGATATGTTTGCCGTTCTTTTTGGTGGCGCAATCTCTATGCTGCCGGCTTTCTTACATGACGTTTATCATTATGGCCCAGAGGGTTTGGGTATTTTAAGAGCATCTCCAGCCATTGGGGCCATTTTGACGGGCGCTTATTTAGCGAAGCATCCAATCTATGAACATGCCGGTAAGAAGCTCATGCTTTCAGTCGCAGGGTTTGGGGTTTGTATCATTGGCTTCGCCCTCACCTCGCATTTTTGGCTTGCAGCAGTCATCCTAATTTTCTCGGGCATGTTTGACGGAGTTTCTGTCGTGTTACGAACCACCATTATGCAACTAGCTACTCCAGACAGCATGCGTGGCAGAGTAGCCTCTATCAATGGACTATTTATTGGGTCTTCAAATGAATTGGGGGCTTTTGAGTCTGGCTTGATGGCTAAAGTAATGGGCTTGATTCCATCCGTCATTTTTGGAGGACTGATGACGCTTGGCGTCGTTGCGACTACAGCAACGCTTGCACCAAAGCTTCGAAAGCTAGACTTAAAACATTTAGAGAAAAGCGCTGAATAAACTAATTTAAAAAATTAATACTCACTACTTCTGCCTGTCGCATAGCTTTTCTCAACATCCTGTTGCCATTCACCACACTGATTGCATTTATGATCATGCATGGTTGGACATAACACCAATTCTGCGCTCTCGCAAAATTTACATGCCCTAGATTGTATCGATGATTTATGCACAGCCTCATGGTGTTCAGTCGCGACTTTTGTGCTGCCAAGTGCGTATTTATTATCCATACCAGACCCCGTTCATGAACGTGTTGTTCGGAAAGTGTAATCCTAATATTGATGGAATGGCAATATTAAAAATGTCCTCATTTTTACTACCAATAACAATCCAAAGCCCAGGCAAGCTTATACGTTAAAATGAGCGGAATTATTTACAATCGACAATCAAAAAAGGAAGTTATGCAAACCATTCTTGTAGAGAAAAACATCGAGCAAACTAAACGCGATCAGTTAAATGTTGCGCAATGGCCAACATGGAAAAAAGAGGTTTCGGTCTTCCCTTGGGAATTTCCAGAACAAGAAGTTGCGTATATTGTTGAGGGCGAATGTGTCATTACCCCAGAAGGTGGCAAACCAGTGAAATTTGGCAAAGGGGATTTAGTGACTTTCCCTGCAGGACTAAAAGCCCAGTGGGAAGTTAAAAAGCCGCTCCATAAACACTATAAACTGGATGGCAATGCGCTCACACAAGTGTTGCGCCGCATTAAAATCAAACTAGGTTTCTAATGATTTGTCAAAACAGTGACTGATCATTCATGAAAATACTTAGCTTAGGTTCATGAATGCGACCACGACAACTTCAAACCAACTCCCTAGAATAGGAACTGTTCTAAGCAATTCATTCAACACTAACAGAGGAGTTTCACCATGTGGACTAAACCAGCTGCTACAGAAATGCGTTTTGGCTTTGAAGTAACAATGTACGTAATGAACAAATAATTTAGATTTTGCTCATCTAAGTTTTTAATCGAGGGCAACCTCATCCATAATAAAAAAGGAACCAATAGGTTCCTTTTTTATTATCTTGCAATGGTTAGTGCGCCTAATCTATATCGGCAGGGTCACACTAGGTCAATGACGGCTCATCCATCTGGTTACCCAAACTTACTACCTTATTCACTGCACTAACCACGCTATTCTAATCGTATTGAAATCAATAAAAGCCTAAGACTTGGCTTTTATTTTAGAATTAACCGCATTTACTCTCGCCACAATTTAAGCAAGTCAAACATCCATCCATAATAGTGGCGGCTTTAGTACTGCATTTTCCGCAAAGTTGTGCGCCTGCTGGAAAGCCTTCTGCATTATTTTCATCGCCATTTTTAGCATGTTTTTCTAAAAACTCTTTTTTCTTTTCGGCCACAAGCTTTTGTTGATGCTCATCCAAGCCTGCTTTTTTAAGCATGCCAATTTCTTGTAAATGTTGCTCAACCACTTCACCAATCTCAGCCACTAGACTCGGGATATATTTACCACCCTTTTTGAAGTAGCCACCGCTTGGGTCAAACACGCTATGTAATTCTTCCACCAAGAAGGTCACATCGCCCCCTTTACGGAAAACTGCTGACATCACACGCGTAAGTGCAACGATCCATTGAAAATGGTCCATGTTTTTTGAGTTAATAAAAATCTCAAAAGGACGACGATGCTCTTGGGGAGTACCTTCATTCATCACTACATCATTAATGGTGATGTAAAGAGCATGCTCTGTTACCGGCGTTTTGATTTTGTAAGTATTACCGACTAACTTATCTGGGCGGCTAAGCGGCTCACCCATTTGCACGATCGTGGCAGTTTGTTGCGGTGCGGCAGCAACTTCAGCCGCTTTTGCTTTATCTTCTTCTGTCACTAGGCCAAAGCCTGTGATTTTCTTTTTAATTTTGATTGCCATGATATTCTTTCTTTGATTTTTTGATTATACGGTTTTTATAAATTTAGAATTTTCCGTAATAACCTTCTTTTAGCGCATCGTATAGATTGGCAGCTGAGTGCATTTCACCGTCATACTCAATCTCTTCATTGCCTTTCGCTTCAACGACCGTGCCATCTTCTAGCGTGAATTTATAGGTGGTATTTTCGAGATCTTTCTCTGTCACCAATACGCCTTGGAAAGCTTCTGGATTAAATCGGAACGTCGTGCATCCCTTTAACCCTTTATCGTAAGCGTAGAGATAGATATTCTTAAAGTCCTCAAAATCATAGTCTGTTGGGACGTTAATCGTTTTAGAAATTGAGCTATCAATCCACTTTTGCGCAGCTGCTTGAATATCAACGTGCGCTTTCGCTTGAATGGTCGAGGAGTCTAAGAAATAATCTGGCAACTTCTCATGCTCGGCATCACTAAATGGCATGGCTTTGCTATTCACTAACTCACGGTAAGCAAGAAGTTCGTATGAAAATACATCCACTTTTTCTTTAGATTTCTTACCTTCACGAATCACATTACGTGCGTAATGATGCGCAAATGATGGCTCAATACCGTTACTCGCATTGTTTGCCAATGAAAGTGAAATCGTGCCCGTTGGTGCAATTGAGCTATGGTGACTAAAGCGTACGCCTGTTTCAGCGATTTCTTTACGTAAGGCTTCAGGGAATTGTTGCATATAGCGGCTGTACATTCCGATTAATACTTTACCTTTTACCTTGTCGCCAAGCTTGTAGCCATCTTTGACCATTTCAGGGCGTTTTGAAAGCATATCGCCAGTCACCACAAACTCTTCGTCCATGATTGGTGCAGCGCCTTTTTCTTTTGCTAAATCAACACCGACTGTCCAACCTGTTTCAGCCATCACCTTAGTCACTTCTTCAGTGAATCCAATAGAGGCTTCATCACCATATTTCATTTTCAACATCGTTAAAGTTGAACCCAAGCCTAAGTAGCCCATCCCGTGACGACGTTTACGCGCAATTTCCACGCGTTGCTGTTCTAGCGGTAAACCGTTAATTTCGACGACGTTGTCTAACATTCGAGTGAAGATCGCAACAACTTGGCGATATTCATCCCAATCAAACGTTGCTTGACTCGTAAAAGGATTGCGAACAAATTTAGTCAAGTTTACAGAGCCTAACAAACAAGCCCCATAAGGTGGCAACGGCTGCTCACCACACGGATTGGTCGCGCGAATATTTTCGCAAAACCAGTTGTTATTCATTTCGTTCACACGATCAATCAAAATAAAACCAGGCTCAGCAAAATCATAGGTGGAAGACATAATCACATCCCACAAACGACGCGCCTTAATGGTTTTATAGACATGACATGCCGTTTTTCCATCGGACTCACGCGTAATGTATTTGCCTTTCACTGGCCATTCACGCCAAACCACTTGCGCAACATCTTCTAAGTCTAAATTATCCGCTGCGGCTTCTTTCGCGGTCACAGGGAACGCCAATTTCCATTCAGCGTCCGTTTTAACGGCTTCCATGAATTCTTTAGTAATGAGACACGACAAATTGAACTGGCGCAAACGACCTGCTTCACGCTTCGCTTTAATGAAGTCAGTCACATCTGGATGTGAAATATCAAATGTTGCCATTTGTGCCCCACGGCGACCACCTGCTGAAGAAACCGTGAAACACATCTTGTCATAGATATCCATGAAAGATAATGGGCCACTTGTATAGGCACCAGCACCCGCAACAAACGCACCTTTTGGACGCAAAGTAGAGAACTCGTAACCAATTCCGCAACCGGCTTTTAGCGTCAGTCCTGCTTCATGCACCTTATTTAAAATGCCGTCCATGCTGTCTTCAACGATCCCTGACACTGTGCAGTTAATCGTGCTCGTTGCTGGCTTGTGCTCAAGCGCGCCAGCATTAGACGTAATACGACCAGCAGGAATCGCCCCACGACGCAACGCCCATAAAAACTTTTCATGCCACTCAGCACGTTTATTTTCTTCTTCAACATCCGCCAACGCACGCGCAACGCGTGAGTAGCTGTCATCCATGCTTTTATCAATATGTTCCCCTTGCTTAGTTTTGAGACGATATTTTTTATCCCAAATATCTAAAGACACGGATTGCATTGGAACTTCTTGATCGTGATTTTCTGACATGGCAGCGTCTTCTGGCGTTTTAACGACTTGTAACATTGGTGGCTTCCTGTTTTTTATTCTGTTATTTTTTACACACTTTTTGAATGTGTTTGACTGTTGCTTACTTTTTAATCAAAACACAATATATAGTGATTAGTTGCAAAATTATTACATATTGTGGTGTTGGTCAAGTATTTTATTGAAGATTTGCTGTCATATATCATGCCGCATTTTGGTGCATGTCTACCTCGCTAAACAGCAGGCATCATTTGCGATTTAGTAAGCATTCACTAACCAAAATAAAAATAGTTTTCTGGACATTTCTAGTTAGATTGTGCATCTCATTTTATGAGAAAATTACAGCATGTCACGTTTACTCTATTCGGCACTTTTATACCTCGTGTTGCCATTCACTGTCGTCAAACTTTTATGGCGCGGAATACGGCAGCCAGATTACCTAAAACACTGGGCTGAACGATACGGCTATTACAATCAATCTCTAGCAAAACCGCTTATTTGGCTGCATTGCGTCTCCGTTGGGGAAACACGGGCCGCGAGACCATTAATAGCTGCCCTGCTGAACCAGTACCCCCGCCATCAAATTCTTCTTACCCATGCAACCCCAACCGGCAGAGACGCCGGTGAACTGATCTTCCCAAGTGAACAATACCCTCGCATCTCTCGCTGCTACTTGCCCTATGACGTGCCTGGCGCGGTCAATCGCTTCTTAGTGCATTTCAAACCGGCTTTGGGATTGCTAATGGAAACTGAGCTTTGGTTTAATTTGATTGCAAGTTGCCAAGCAAAAAAAATTCCGCTGTTATTAGTCAACGCGAGGTTATCAGAACGTTCTGCTCAGGCTTATAGCAAAATCAGCAAACTGACCACGCAAGGATTACAGAGTTTGACGGCTATTGCCGCACAAACTGAGGAAGATGCAATGCGACTCTCCGCGCTTCTTGGATCATCGAATAATCTCAGCGTGATGGGGAATTTAAAGTTTGATGTCAGTGCGCCAGAGGGCGAGGCTGAGCGTGGCATTTATTTAAGGAGCTTACTTGGTATTCAGCGTCCTGTATTTTTAGCAGCCAGTACTCGAGAGGGGGAGGAGGCGCTCATTCTGAAAGCCATTGCCGAGAGTCCTATTCCTAATTTGCTGACCGTCATTGTTCCCAGACACCCACAACGGTTCGATGAGGTTGCCACCCTCCTTGATCAGCACAATATTCCATTTTGTCGTCGATCAGAATTTTCCATGGGGAATGTGGCTGCAGACATCCCCAACTGCCGCGTCATTCTTGGTGACAGCATGGGTGAAATGTTTACCTACTATGCCGCCTGCGATGTGGCATTCATTGGCGGCAGTCTATTGCCATTAGGCGGACAAAACTTAATTGAAGCCTGCATCATGGGCAAACCAATCTTGATAGGACCTTATACCTTCAACTTCAATGAAGCAACAGAACATGCGATTGAAGCTGGTGCTGCTGAACGCGTACAAAATCCGCAAGAACTATCAGGAAGATTAAACGCATTGATGAGTGACTCGGACTTAAGAAAGAAAATCGGAACTGCCGGTTTGGCTTTTAGCAAGAGTGCGGGTGGAGCAACCCAAAAACTGATGAACTTAATAGCAAAGCACCTACCGTTCGAAGCCTAATAAGGCTAGCGAATTAACTGACTAATCGTTTTAAACGCATCCCCTTGTGCAACGGCTAGCCATTCAAATACAAGAGACTCCGTATTCGTAATAATCACACCCGCCTGACGCATTCTATTTAAAGCATTTAGTTTGTTTTCTGGATTTCTAGAAATCACGGCATCTTCCACAACAAACACCGTTTTGCCTTGCGCTTGTAAATCAAAAGCCGTCTGCAAAATACAAATATGTGCTTCCATCCCTGCCAGAATCACTTGAGAGTGATCGCGAGATAGTTGACGACTAAAAGTCGGCTCACCGCAGCACGAAAATGCTGTTTTTTCTACGGGCTTTTTACCATTCAAATGCTGAGCTAGTTCAGGCACTGTCGGTCCAAGACCTTTAGGATATTGCTCCGTATGCAAAAAAGGAATTTCAAGCAAAGCAACACTTTGTAATAAAGTGGCGATATTTTTAACCACCGCACTAACCTCGCTGGGCATGACGCTCGTGAGCTTAGTTTGCATATCAATCAACACCAACTGACTTTGATTACGATCTGCGATAAGCGCTACATCCATCATAAGGCCTCCAATGCCAGCTTAATGGCCAAGCAACTGTTGATTCACACTTTCTAGATCTGTTCCACCTAGCAACCCTACTGCAGCCTTTAAAGATAGAATGTTGACTAGATAGGTATATCTCGACTGTAACAAATCACGCTTTGCACTAAAATACTGTTGCTGTGCATTGAGGACATCTACGCTGTTCCGGACACCCACTTCATAGCCAAGATTTGTAGAATCCAATTGGCTTTGACTCGAGGTCAGTGCCTGCTCGTAAGCTTTAATTTGCGCAACACTGCTCACTAAATTCAAATAAGCTGACCGCGCATCCAAATCTGCTTGGCGTTTCGCAAGCTCCAAATCGTCTAGCGCTTTTTGTTTGTTCGCGACAGCCTCGCGAACTTTCGAGGTCACCAAGCCCCCCTGATAAATCGGAATTTGAAGCTGCAAGCCGATTGAAGTACTCGTAATGTCACTGCCACTTCCAAGCCCGGTTGCTGTTCCAGTGGCATAGTTATTGACGTAACCTGCCACAGCATCTAGCGTCGGCATATGCCCAGCGTATTGACGCTCCACTTCCTGCGTTGCGATTTCTAGCGCCTGTTGTTGTAAAGCAATCACCAAACTATTTTGTTCTGCAACCTCCACCCATTTTTCCATTTCCACAGGTTCAGGAGACTGGGGCACTAAATCTTCGCGAAGACCCATTAGCATCTGCGGGGAAGTCCCGATAATGGCTTGAATTGAGCGCTTTTTAACTTCCAGTTCATTCAACGCTGCAATTTCTTGCGCCTTCACTAAATCAAAGCGGGCTTGCGCTTCATTAAAGTCAGTAATCGTGGAGGTACCAACCTCAAAATTAGCTTTGGCTTGCTCTAATTGTTTGCTTATTGCAGCTTCTTGGGCGCTGATTAAATTAATTTTATCTTGCGCCAACAAGACATCAAAATACGCTTTTGAGGACCGTAATATCAAGTTCTGCTGCGCCAATGCCAACTGTTTATCCGCCTGAGCTACTTGACTCTTGGCTTGCTCAAATTGGGCACGAATCTGCTTTCGGTAAATCGGCTGACTCACATTAAGGCCGTAATTGTAGCTTTCAAAATTACTGGTACCCCCGCGCAATACCGAAACATTGTTGCCAAAGAACTTGGCCTCCGATTGGGTTGTGCCAACGCCCGCGCTAAAACTAACCGTTGGAAGAAAGAGCGCGTCTCCTTGCGCTAATTTTTCCTGACTAGCTAAATGACTGCTTTGAGCAGAGGCCCAGGTTGGATCATGGCTGAGCGCTTGCTGATATATTTGAATTAAATTTTGACTATCGGCTGCATTTGCATTCGCAAAAGCAAACAAAACAACGGTGAAGATCAAGCAATAAAAACGCATATGATTCTTTTAAAAATAACCCTAAAGTTAAAACGCAAATTTTTCAGTTTGAGGCGCATTGATTAGCGCCGGTAAACAAGTCTCAAATAAAACATCTGTTTTAAAATGATCTGCTGAGATTCTCGTGATAAGTGTAGCCTCCATCGCAGGAGCGTCCCCAACCACGACAAACATACGACCTCCAACGGCTAGCTGACGTTCTACATGCGTGTTTAATAATGGGATAGACCCCGTAAAAACAATGACATCATAAGGGGCTCTTGATGCGAGGCCCTGCACCCCATCCGTCACGACAAAACTGACATTATCGATTCCCTGGGCAGCGATATTTTTTGCGGCTTGTTTACTGATTTTTACATTCAGCTCTATCGTGTCTACATGCTTTGCTTGAAGGGCCATCAACGCAGTTAGGTAACCACTTCCTGTGCCGATTTCTAGTACCTTGTCTGTTTTTTTAATTTCAATGGTTTGAAGAATTCGGCCTTCCATTTTTGGCGAAAGCATCAACTGGTGATCTCCCAGCGGAATTTCCAAATCCGCAAAAGCCAACCCCAGATATTGCTTGGGAACAAAAGCTTCGCGAGGCAGTTGACTCAACAAATCAAGTACAGCGCTATCCAAGACGTCCCAGGGACGAATTTGCTGCTCGATCATATTAAAACGCGATTGGTCATGCTGGGATGATACTTGCTTCGAACTCATTGCTACGCCTTTAAAGTCAATCTTTATTGCTCATTATAACCGAAGCCAATTCATTTTATTGCTTGCCTTTCAAGGCTTTTTCGCGTAATTTCGATGGCATTGCTAGGGGTCTCTAAAAAACAATTTTTTAGAGTGAGATACACCCTTTGAACCTGATGCGGGTAATGCCGCCGTAGGGAAGCGTAAAAACTTCCCTACTCTTCGTGTTATTTTTTGGAGTAGATAGTGAACGCCACAGATAAAAATCTTGCTCATTTCGTGGGCGAAACCGCTGAGATTGATCCAGCAACCAAACAACCCTTTTCCAATTCTCGTAAAGTTTATGTGCAAGGCTCACGCCCTGACATTCAAGTCCCTTTTCGTGAAATCAGCCTAAGTGACACGCCATCAGCTTTTGGCGCTGAAAAAAACCCGCCGGTCATGGTGTACGATACTTCAGGGCCTTATACCGACCCAAAAATCTCCATCGACATCCGAAATGGATTACCGGCTTTACGTGCTAAATGGATTGAAGAGCGTAACGATACCGAACAACTCGATGGCCCAAGCTCAGCATTTGGGGTTGAACGCAAAAATGATCCTGCACTCGCGGAAATGCGTTTTAACTTATCACGCAAACCACGCCGCGCTATTGCCGGCATGAACGTCAGTCAAATGCACTATGCGCGCAAAGGGATCATCACTCCCGAGATGGAATATATCGCGATTCGAGAAAATCAACGCCGAGAAAATATGAGCGAGCTGTTGCAAACGCAACATAAAGGCCATGATTTTGGCGCCAGCATTCCTAAAACGATCACGCCAGAATTTGTGCGCGATGAAGTTGCTCGCGGACGGGCGATCATTCCTGCCAACATTAACCATCCTGAAATCGAGCCGATGATTATTGGCCGTAATTTCTTAGTGAAAATTAATGCCAACATTGGGAACTCAGCGCTTGGCTCTTCAATTTCAGAAGAAGTCGAAAAAATGGTATGGGGAACCCGCTGGGGTGGTGACACGGTCATGGATTTATCAACCGGTAAAAACATTCACGAAACACGGGAATGGATCATTCGTAACAGTCCTGTGCCTATCGGTACGGTGCCTATTTACCAAGCACTTGAAAAGGTAAATGGAAAAGCGGAAGACCTGACCTGGGAAATCTTCCGCGACACCTTAATTGAACAAGCGGAGCAGGGCGTCGATTATTTCACTATTCATGCAGGCGTTCGTTTAGCGTATATTCCAATGACCGCAAAACGCATGACAGGGATCGTTTCGCGCGGCGGCTCGATCATGGCTAAATGGTGTCTAGCCCACCATAAAGAGTCTTTCCTATACGAACACTTTGAAGACATCTGCGACATCATGAAAGCCTACGATGTCAGCTTCTCTTTAGGCGATGGATTACGTCCTGGCTCAATTTACGATGCAAACGATGAAGCGCAATTTGCCGAACTTAAAACACTGGGCGAACTGACACAAATCGCATGGAAACACGATGTGCAGTGCATGATTGAGGGCCCAGGTCACGTGCCGATGCACATGATCAAAGAAAACATGGACTTGCAACTTGAGCACTGCGGTGAAGCCCCTTTCTACACCTTAGGACCGCTCACCACCGACATTGCCCCTGGCTATGACCACATTACTTCAGGCATTGGAGCAGCCATGATTGGTTGGTATGGTTGTGCCATGCTTTGCTATGTCACACCAAAAGAGCATCTTGGTTTGCCAGACAAAGAAGATGTCCGTGTTGGGATCATTACCTACAAGATTGCAGCGCATGCCGCAGACTTGGCGAAAGGGCATCCAGGCGCACAGATTCGTGATAATGCCCTATCAAAAGCACGTTTCGAATTCCGTTGGGATGATCAATTTAATCTTGGCCTAGATCCTGAAAAAGCCAAAGAATTTCACGATGAGACCTTGCCGCAAGAAGGTGCAAAACAAGCACATTTCTGTTCAATGTGTGGACCACACTTTTGTTCAATGAAAATCACACAAGACGTTCGTGATTATGCAGAAAAACTAGGACTAGACGAACAAGAGGCGCTTAACAAAGGGATGCAAGAAAAAGCCATTGAATTTGTGAAAAAAGGCAGTGAGGTTTATCACAAAGTTTAATGCGCTCTGCGCATTCATCACAACCCCACAATTCATCACTGTGGGGTTTTTTATTGCCGATATTTTATGTGCGATTAGGCAAGCAAGTTTTGTTAACGCGTATAATATACCTCATCAAATAAATCAAACTTCTGGCTTCCATTTTGACCACCATTAAAATTTCAAAAAAACCGATCGATAGCACTCGCCCTCAGGCAAGCAAGGCGCCAGTGCGTCGCACTGACCCAAGCAAACGTGATCGGACCGTTGCGCCCAAGCCTTTTGTAAAACCACAAGATGAAACGCCTGTAGAACACTTGCAAAGTCGTGCGGCTGCGCCAACAGAAAGCGCCCCTTCAAAAGCGTCTCAACGTAATCACCGTTTTGACGGGCGATTGCGAAACGAAGCACCTCGGGAATCAAGCGAAAGTTTTTCGTCGCCCACACCCCGTCCTAGTATGGATGACACCGGACGAGATACCCCACGCCGTGGTGGCAAAATGCGTGATGGGTTTGAGGTGGGGCATTTCAATAACGACCGCTCCACTAATCCGATGTTTTCACCTAAGCCACTACCGAGCAATCCAGATTTTCCAAGGCTTTCAAAACGCATGGCAGAACTTGGTTTTTGTTCACGACGCGAAGCTGATGAATGGATTAGCAATGGCTGGGTAAAGGTGGATGGTATTGTCATTGACGAGCTTGGTAGCCGCGTAAAAATGAATGCCAACATCGAAATCAGTAAGGACGCAGAAAAGCATCAATCTGAAGTCGTGACTATTATATTGAACAAACCGATTGGCTACGTTTCAGGGCAAGCTGAAGATGGTTATGATCCAGCGATTGTGCTGATTCATCCGGACAACCATTGGAAAGACGACCCCTTACTTCATCATTCACAACCTAAAGAATTTCAGCGCGGATTCTTAAAAGGACTTGCTCCAGCAGGGCGCTTGGATATTGACTCAACAGGATTGTTAGTACTTACTCAAGATGGGCGAATCGCGCGGCATTTGATTGGTGAAGACTCAACGGTGGAGAAGGAATATTTGGTCCGCGTTGAAGGGGATTTGTCTTATAACGACCTTGATCGACTCAACCATGGATTATCTTTAGATGGGGTGAATTTGAAACCGGCTAAAGTCTCTTGGCAAAACGAGGATCAGCTGCGCTTTGTTTTACGAGAAGGGCGTAAACGCCAAATTCGACGCATGTGCGAACTGGTTGGCTTAAAAGTACTCGGTCTCAAACGCATTCGTATTGGCAGTGTCACGCTTGGTAAATTACCAATAGGCGAATGGCGTTATTTAAGGCCTGAAGAACGTTTCTAATTTTTAGTGAGTAGCCATGGATCTAATTTTATTATTTAAAGCCCTACTTTTAGGACTGGTTGAAGGCGCTACTGAGTTTTTACCCATTAGCAGCACAGGTCACCTCATTATTGTTGGCGATCTCATGAATTTTTTAGACAAAGAAAAACGCGATGTATTTGAAATCGTCATTCAGCTCGGTTCCATTTTGTCTGTGTGTTGGTTATATCACGCCAGGCTATTCAAAATCGTACGCACATTAAAGAATGACATTCAAGCACAACGCTTTGTCTTACAACTGCTCGTTGCATTTTTACCACTCGCTATTTTGGGCCTCCTCTTTCATCACCAAATCAAAGCAGTGCTTTTTAAGCCACTGCCTGTCGCAATAGCGCTGATTGTTGGGGGATTGGTGATATTAGTCATCGAAAAAATCTCCCCGAAGGCTCATGTTTTAAACATCGAATCAATGACGGTACTTGATGCTTTTAAAATTGGTTGCGCGCAAGCGCTTGCCTTAATTCCTGGCGTTTCAAGATCTGGGGCAACAATTTTGGGTGGGATGTCTTTTGGGCTATCTCGTCAAGTCGCAACTGAATTTTCATTCTTTTTAGCCATTCCAGTCATGTTCGCAGCAACAGGCTATGACTTATTGAAAAACCGAGACCTTTTAACAGTAGATGATGCGGGATTGTTTTTAGTGGGATTTATTGCCGCGTTTCTATCCGCATTAGTCGCCATTAAATCCCTAATTCGCTATGTGGCAGGTCATGACTTTAGAATATTCGCTTGGTATCGCATTGCACTTGGAATTGCCGTCATCGTTTACTTTTGGTAAACCAATAGCGGCAAAAATTTAGATTTTTTGAGAGGAATTAACGATGAAAAAAACTCTTAAATTTACAGCTTATGGCTTATTAGGCTTGGTAGTTGTTTTATCCATCATCGCTGGCATCTTCGCCGCCACATTTAATCCTAACGACTATAAACCGCTCATCATCAAATTAGTCCAAGAAAAGAAACAGCGCACGCTACATTTAGATGGGGATATCCAACTAGCTTTTTGGCCTAAATTGGGCGCCAATTTAGGAAAGGTCTCACTTTCAGAACACAATAGTGCCAAAGAATTTGCGAGCATCAATAGCGTAAAAGTTTCGCTCGCCTTACTCCCCTTAATTAACAAACAATTAGTCGTTGATACTGTTTATGTTGATGGGGTGAACGCTAACATCACGCGATTCAAAGACGGCACGACTAACTTTGACGACTTAATGAGCAAGGAAGAAGAATCTGAGCAAATCAAATTTGATATAGATGGCATTAATATCACCAATGCCTCTATTCATTTTTCTGATGAGATCAACAATGGAAAATATAGCGTGAGTCAACTTAACCTCCAAACGGGTCACGTTGCGCTTGACCGGCCATTTGATATTAAGACGAATTTTCAATTGGAGGCAAGCAACCCCAAAGTGAAGGCAGCCATCAAACTCTCAGGTAACTTTATGGCAGATGTTGAGGGCAAACACTATGTCGCTAAAGGATTAAGTACAAGTATTAAAGGCAACCTAGGAACCTTAAATGATAGCAATATCACTCTGGTTGGTGACGTGGACGCTAAGCCCGAAGCAATGGAAATTTTAGTCAATGGCTTAAAATTTGATTTAACAGGGAACCAAGCAGGTCAAACGTTAGCTTTTGCATTAAGTGCCCCAAAACTCTCAGCACTAAAAGAGGTTGTGACTGGCAAACAAGCAAATATTACTTTCAGCCAAAGCAAAGGGAACGATGTAACGAAAGGTAGTTTAACCCTTGCCAACATCAAAGGCTCGCCACAATCATTTCAAAGCAGTGGCATTGTCGGCGAACTTTCTATGAAACAAGGCGAGCGTCATGTACAAAGTAAATTTGCATCCCCGTTCTCTGGTAATTTGGAAAAGATGATTTTTGACTTACCAAAACTTGCTGGTCAAATCGATGTGGTAGACCCCAAATTACCCAAAGGCAAAATGCAAGGCGAGTTTATATTTAAAGTGCATGCGGACGTAAAACAAGAGTTAGTCGACAGTGATTACAACTTAACCCTTGGTGATAGCCAGTTAAAAGGGGATCTCGCTTTATCTCACTTTGGCAAACCAACCATCAAGTTTAATTTAAATGCCAATCAACTAGATTTAAACAAACTCATGGGTGGAATAGGGGATTCAGCGAGTAAGGCTTCAGATCAGCCAAATGACTTATCTGCACTCAAGGCCTTATTGCTTCAAGGAAATATCAATATTGGGAAAATAAATTATGAAAAATACCAATTATCTAATTTAACGCTTGGTATAAAAGCCGACGGTGATCAAGTCGCCATTTCACCCTTCTCTGTGAAATTTGATGAATCACAAATCAAAGGTAGCTTTGGAATAAGTCAATTCTCAAAACCTGAATATCACTTTGACATAGATATTGACCAATTAGATGCCGACAAATACATCACCAAAGCAGAAAACAAAATGGAGACGAAAAGCAGTAATGAGAATCCAATTGACCTCAGCGCCTTAAAAAAATTAAATGCCGAAGGTGGCTTAAATATCGGCCAACTTAAAGTGGCCAATATCAAAACGAATAATGTACATATCAAGCTAAAAGCCAATGAAGGCATGGCAGAATTAGCCCCATTTTCAGCCAACCTATACGAAGGCACTATGAGCGGTTCACTTAAAGTGGATGCACGCAATACGCCAAGCCTTGCCTTGAAGCAGAACATGAATAATATTGCCGTTGGCCCATTCATGGTCGATGCCATCCATAACGATATGCTTAACGGCAAGGGCACTTTAAATATCGACATCACCTCAAGTGGCAACACCGTTGGGGCCCTAAAAAAATCACTCAACGGCACTTCCAGCCTTAACTTAGTAGATGGCGCTATAAAAGGAATTGATATTGCTGGCACGCTTCGTGGAGTGAAAGACAAATTAAATATCATGAAGCAAAATTCGACCGCGAGTGACAAAACCCAAAAAACTGACTTTAGCGAAATGATTGCAACATTTACCATTAAAAATGGAGTTGCTCACAATGAAGACCTGAGTATTAAAGCGCCTCTATTTCGTATTGGTGGCAATGGTGATATTGATATCGGCAATGAAACGCTTAACTACACAGCGAAACCAACCATCGTCAATTCGCTGAAGGGGCAAGGCGGATCTGATCTTAGTATGATGAACGGTCTCACGATCCCCATCAAAGTCACTGGTGCATTTGGAAAACCTAATTACAATGTTGATCTAAGTGGTTTAGCGGCCGGCATCGCAAAGAACAAATTATTAGATAATGTAGGTGGCAATAAGGTGGATACAGTGAAATCACTCCTTGGCTTACCCAAGGCAGATCCGAGCAGCAGCGCAACCCAAACAACCCCGGCACCATCGACACCTGAAGATAAAGTCAAAAAGAAATTAAATAAGTTGCTTGGCTTCTAAATCCGAATCCAATAAAAAATAATGATCAAAGCTAAGCCGCAAAATTCTACCGCTAGCGACTTTTCATCTCGATTAATTGCCTGGCAAAAAATTCATGGTCGCCATGACCTACCTTGGCAAAATACTCAGGATCCCTACGCAATCTGGGTTTCAGAAATTATGTTACAGCAAACGCAAGTGGCTGCCGTTATTGCTTACTATGCTAGATTCATGGCACGATTTCCTAATATTGCAACACTCGCTCAAGCAAGCCAGGAAGAAGTATTGCAGCATTGGAGCGGACTTGGCTATTACTCTCGCGCACGTAATTTACACAATGCCGCACAAACCATCATGGACGAGTTCGATGGTCAATTTCCGGAAGATTTTGAAAAAATCCAGACTCTTTCTGGCATAGGACGCTCAACTGCTGCCGCTATTGCTTCATTTGCCTTTCAGCAAAATCAAACGATTTTAGATGGTAATGTTAAACGCGTTTTAGCCAGACACTTTTTGATTGAAGGTTGGACGGGTTCTCCGAAAATTGAAAAAGCGTTATGGGCCCTTGCTGAAACATTAGTCCCGGACCAAGAGATGATCGCTTATACCCAGGGCTTAATGGATTTGGGTGCCACGATTTGTACACGAAGCAAGCCTAAATGTGAGCTTTGCCCACTTAACGTTCATTGCATGGCCCTTGCAAAAAATCAAACCAAAGCATTGCCAACCCCCAAACCACGTAAAGCCATTCCACAAAAACAGACGACGATGTTATTACTCTTAAATGGTAATGAAGTAATGCTAGAAAAACGTCCTCCTAACGGTATTTGGGGTGGCTTATGGAGTCTGCCAGAAATAAGCATGCAAGAAATTCCTAGCGAAGTCGCCATGCAGCGATTTGGCTTAGAGGTGGAATCAGACGAGCCACTCCCCAGCATTTTGCATACGTTCACCCACTTCAAGCTTGAGATCCTGCCACAACCGTTACAGGTCATTCATCGTTCACTTCAAGCCATTCGCCCGAATACCATTTGGCTAAATATTGAGGATGCCATTGGGGCTGCACTTCCTACACCAGTGCGAAATATTTTGCTAAACTTGCAACGTTAATTTTTGAAGATCAATTTAAACGATGGCTTCACTTTACCGATTTAAAGACGAACGTATTCAAGACGTCATGCTTGCTTACACCAAGGTCGAAAACTCTGTGCGATATTCACTAACGCATGGAGGTCGCTATTTGCCTTATGACGAACAAGAGCTAGAAATGATGCGCGAGGAAAAAGCTTGGGCGATGGCAAGATTAGTCATTGATAAAATTATGCGCTCAGCGCACATCGAGAAAAAAGTCGAATAAAAAAGCAGCCGATTGGCTGCTTTTTTCTGGTCTGAAAACTAAAGCGAATTAGATTTCGCCCCAACTTTCTTCCCACATACAGTGTTTAATTGTATGGCGATTTTTAATTAACTCATCAATGGTTGGCTCATCATTCAATGCACGCTTGATTGCCAATTTAGTCGCTTCGTAATTGTTTTTGTACATATCGGCTTTGTCCAATTTGCCTTCCTTAGCCAAAGCAGCACAACCTGGATCAACCCAAACCAAAGTCACGATACATAAATCATTCACTTGATCTTTAGGAATAATTCCTTCAATCACGCAATCTAGAATCGCATCAGCCGTTGCCGCTTGGACAACCCCTCCAAACAACTCGATATTAATACTGTCTTTTAATGTGACTTTTGGCACCATCATGGTTGCTGGACGAACCAATTGGTTAATATCACGGACAGCAAACATGGCTGTGTGGCCTTTGCTTTGTGCCATCATATTTGCAAATGCAGCGCCTACTGGGCCATCAACAGCGCCAATTAAAATTTCTGGCATCGCAGCGGTAACGTCTTTACCTTCTGAAAAAACGGTTGCTTCACCCGCTTTAAAAATAATTTTAGACATAAGGGTCAATTCCTAAAAGTTAACAAATCGTGAATCAAAAAATCTTAGTTGCGTATTCTACCCAAGCCTTGATGCATCAGCAAACTAAGTCATCATCTCGCAAGAGTTATTCTCATGGCTTGCGTGCTGAGTTATACTTTGCACACAAATTCATTTACAAGGTCATCCTCATGAACAAATATTTAAGTGCGTTAGGCCGTATTTTTTTGGCATCGACTTTTCTTGGCGTCGTGGTATTAAAGCTCATTGCCATCCAATCCAGCCCAGAAGGATATGCACAATACAAACAAATGCTGAGCCAAGTAGGCTTGGGTGAAAATTTTGCACCTTTACTGATCTTAATCGAGTTAATTGGTGGAGCTACATTATTTCTTGGCTTTAAAACCAAACTGTCTGCTTATGTTTTAGCGGCTTTAGCAGTTTTTATGGCCGTTGTTGTGGGCCGCTTCAGCCCAGAAACTTTCTTCATTTATATTGGCCTTGCCGGCGGTTTCTTAACATTGGCACTTAATCCGAACACCACTTGCAGCTTAGATAATTTAAAAAAATAAAACAGCAACATCACATCAAAAAAGGGCGCTATTTGCGCCCTTTTTTATGAAGTCAATCTTAAGCTTCCTTAAGATTTTTAGGTAACTGAAAGACCACATTTTCAACCACCCCCGATAACTCGGTGACATTAGCATTGGTGAGTGTCTGCAATTTAGCAATGACTTCCTTCACTAACTCTTCAGGGGCTGAGGCGCCGGCAGAAATTCCAATACGTTTCTTACCTTGAACCCAAATAGGATCAATAAAAGTTGCGTTATCCACCATATAAGACTCAACGCCTTGAGTTTGAGCAACCTCTCTTAAACGATTTGAGTTTGAGCTATTGGGAGATCCAACCACAATCACCAAATCACAATCTTTGGCGAGCACTTTAACTGCGTCTTGGCGATTTTGTGTTGCATAACAAATTGAATCGCTTTTAGGCGCAGCAATCTCAGGGAATTTATGTTTTAACGCCGCAACTATATTGGCAGCATCATCGATAGATAGGGTAGTTTGCGTCACATACGCTAGTTTTTTAGGGTCTTTAACCTCAAGCATTTCCACGTCTTCTGGGGTCTCGACCAAATACATACCCCCTTCAGACTGCCCCATGGTTCCCTCAACTTCAGGGTGGCCCTTGTGACCGATCATCACAATTTCCTTATCGGCTGCACGCATTTTAGCGACTTCGATATGCACTTTTGTGACCAAGGGACATGTGGCATCAAACACGCGTAAACCCATTAATTCTGCTTCTTTACGCACCTCGTTAGAAACCCCATGCGCACTAAAGATGACGGTATTTCCTCTGGGCACCTCTTTCAATTCATCAATGAAAATCGCCCCTTTAGATTTAAGCTCATCCACGACAAATTTGTTATGCACGACTTCATGTCGAACATAGATCGGTGCCCCAAATTTCTCTAAAGCCTGTTCCACAATAATAATGGCACGGTCGACTCCCGCACAAAAACCTCGAGGGTTGGCAAGTAATATATCCATAGAATTAAGCGCCCAACCAATGCGCAAAAGTGAGCAGGGTCAATAAGCCAATCATCAGTAATAAAACGCGCCATACCAGGCCAACGGCAGCTTTAACATAATCAGCATCCGGCTCGTCACCTAAGCCCAATTCTGGTCGGGCTTGCAACACCCCACGATAAGGCAAGGCTTCGACCAGTTTGACCCCTATTGCGCCAGCGCCACTCGCTAACACCATGCCTAATAACTTATCTGGCCACTGAAAGGATTGTGTCCGCCAGCAATAAGCCGCATCCTCAAAGTCCCCCACCACAGCAAAACATGCAGCCGTCACTCTTGCTGGCAGCCAATCTAAATAATAAAAAGCGCGCTGGGAGAAATTATAAAATGAGCTGTTGTGGGTAGGCTGGGCCCATTGAGTTTGAAGCGTATGCGCCAATCGATAAAATAGGACGCCTGCTGGGCCAAGCACTGTAAACCAAAAGATTGGTGCAAACATCCCTTGATGGGCACGTTTTAATGTCGTTTCAATACATACCGAAGCAATTTGAGCCGCATTGTAATGGTCAGTTTCTGTGTTTTCCCACTCAGCTAACAATTGACGCGCAGGGGCGATGTTTTGATCTTTTAAATTAACGCCAATTTTTTCGGCATGCTGCCCAAAATAACTAAATCGTAATGTGAAATAAAGCACAACAAGACTGATCAGAAATGCTGCAAAATAACCAACCAATAACAAGACGAGCACATAGGCAACACCCAAAACAACCGCTGGGGCCAAAACGCCTAAACACCAAGCAATAATGCCATGCTGATGCGTACCGCCATTAAAAGTGCGATCTAAAAAACTCGCATAAGGCGCAAAAATACTTTGCAGCCAATTTTGTTCAATTAATGGCCGATAATAGGTCAGCAACAAAGCTAAAATGAGCGGTAAAACTTTCAAGAATTTTCTCCCGCTTTCTTTTCCAAAGGCATCTCGACCCGCAAAACACTATGGTCAAGAATCTCTACTGTCGGCAAGATCAATTTCATGTCATGGGCTTTGCAATAATCAAGTAATACAGAATAGGTCTTACCGTAAGCGAGCAATGGGTGTGCTTTAATTTGGGCAACCGCCACCTTCTGTGGCTCAATATGACCCAATTTCAAAGGCTCCTTTACTTCAACGGGATGGTCCACAACAAAACCAGTACGTGCCAGCAGCTCTTTATAAGAGGTTGTCCGTGGATCCGTCATGACCAGCGATAGTGAAGCGCCATGCGCAATATTTTGCTGTTTCATATAAAACAACACTTCGTTTTGTTTGCTGCTCAGCTTGGAATAAGGTCCCTCAGCATCCAAATACACATAATCATAAACAGGGGAGGTCGCAATTTCAAAGCTAGCACTTGAGAATAATCCCCACCACCAAAGCATCGCAATAATAGGTAATGCAAAAAATAAAATAAAATAGGGTAATTGTTTTTTCACTGTATTGAGTTTGCTCTTAAGTTAAATATTGACCATCAATGCGATAGAACCGCTCGAGTAAAAGATACCACAACCTCGCCAGCGTTGCACTTATTCAGTCGCGACTTATATTGGTATAATGACATTTTACTTAATAAAGCCGCGCATGTTTGCGCCACACTTTTATGACCTCCATTAAAAATACAGCCACATTGCTTGTGACTTGCCCTGACCAAAAAGGTATTGTGGCTGCAATCGCTGATTTCTTACTGCAACATGATGCCAACATTCTGCATGCGGACCAACATCAGGATGCTGAAAATAACCTGTTCTTAATGCGCGTTGAATGGGATCTGACCGGCTCAAAAATTAATGCCGATAACTTCGCTGACCATTTCTCTGACATCGCAACACGGTTCAAAATGGAATGGCAACTCAAGCTTGCGCAAAAACGTCCACGTTTAGCCATTATGGTTTCTCAATATGACCATTGTTTGGCAGATTTATTGCATCGCCATCAAAGTGGTGAACTCGCTTGTGATATCGCAATGGTGATCAGTAACCATATGGATACTGCTCGATTAGCAGAGTTTTATGGCATTCCATTCCATCACATTGTGGTGACTAAAGACAATAAGGCTCAGGCAGAAGCGAAGCAGTTTGCATTGTTTGATGCAGCAGAAGTTGATTTGATTGTACTAGCACGCTACATGCAAATTCTTTCACCAGATTTTGTTAAGCGTTATCCTCAACGCATTATCAATATTCACCACTCATTCTTACCCGCGTTTATTGGCGCAAGACCATACCACCGCGCCTTTGAGCGTGGTGTTAAACTTATTGGGGCGACCAGCCATTATGTAACCGAAGTATTGGATGAAGGCCCAATTATCGAGCAAGATATTGACCGCATTTCACACCGTGACCAAGTAGAAGATCTTATCCAAAAGGGCCGAGATTTAGAGCGCATCGTTTTATCTCGTGCTGTGCGTTGGCATATTGAAAACCGTATCCTGCCTTACGCAAATAAGACCGTCATTTTTGATTAATTAGAAATAAAAAAGCCGCTTGAAATTCAAGCGGCTTTTTTACAATACCAACGTAAGATTTAAATATTAATAGCCATGAATCCAATTTACCTCATTGAAAATGCTGCTGCGCAGGATATCCCTGCACTGGCTGACTTACTGGCCTTGCTTTTTGGGATAGAACAAGACTTCCAACCAGATTTAGAAAAACAAAAGAAAGGGTTAGCGCTTCTGATTAGCCAGCCCGAAAATCGCGTCATCAAAGTGGCTAAAAATCAGCAAGGGGAAATACTTGGAATGGTCAGCGCACAGCTCGTCATTTCAACCGCTCAAGGAAGCCCTTCAGCTTGGATAGAAGATATGGTAATTCAAGAATCCCATCGCGGAGAGGGTTTAGGGAAGAGTCTTTTGAATGCGGTACTGCTTTGGGCTAAAAGCAAAGGCGCAACCAGAGCCCAGCTTCTCGTCGACACGGAAAATAAACCTGCACTTCGCTACTATGATCACCTCGGCTGGGAAACAACCCAACTTCAGGCACGAAAGATCTTTATTTAATCTAGCACGCGCTCCAACGCAAACAAATCATCGATATGCTCACGCTTGCGAATCTCATAAACTTGATTACCATCGACCATCACTTCTGCTGCACGTGGTCGCGTATTGTAATTAGAACTCATGCTCATGCCATAAGCGCCTGCAGACAATATCACTAAAAGATCATCCTGTCTCAATGCTAATTGACGATCATGGCCTAAGAAATCCCCACTCTCACACACAGGCCCAACAATCTCATAGACCTGAGATTCAACTTCTGAAGGCTTAACTGACACAATGTCATGATAGGCGTCATAAAGCGCTGGACGCATTAGATCGTTCATTGCAGCATCCACAATGGCAAAGTTTTTAGACTCAGTATGTTTAAGGTACTCTACTTTCGTGAGCAAAGCGCCCGCATTACCAACTAAAGCACGGCCTGGTTCAAATACCAATTTAACCTTACGCCCAGCCATTTTTCGGCGCATCGCTTGAGCATATTCTGAAAAATCAGGCGGCGTTTCATCCAGATAACAAATGCCAATGCCGCCACCTGCATCAATATGAAGAATAGGAATACCGACCGCCTCAATCTGATCAACTAATGCCAACACGCGGTCTAATGCGTCTAGAAATGGAGATAACTCCGTGAGTTGAGAGCCAATGTGACAATCCACCCCGTGGATAACAATATTAGGCATCTTGGCAGCCGCCTGATAAAGGCTCAACGCCTCTTCATAAGCCACTCCAAACTTATTATTTTTTAATCCAGTTGAGATATAAGGATGTGTTTTTGCATCCACATTTGGATTAACACGCAATGACACCGGTGCAATTTTTTGCATACTCCCAGCAACACGATTCAAGCGTTCTAATTCGCTTGCGGACTCCACGTTAAAGCAAAAAATGTTCACTTCCAACGCGCTTCGCATTTCTGATTCCGTCTTACCGACCCCTGAAAATACAACTTTAGCAGGATCCCCGCCAGCAGCGATCACTCGCGCTAACTCCCCCCCTGAAACAATATCAAAGCCAGCACCTAGTTTTGCAAACAAACTCAAAATCGCTAAGCTAGGGTTAGACTTTACTGCAAAACAAACCAAATGATCCGTACCTTCAAATCCAGCACTGAAGAGGCTAAAAGCGGAAGTAAGCGCTTCTTTTGAGTACACATAAGTAGGCGTACCAAAATCAGCCGCAATTTTACTTAAAGGGGAATTTTCGGCATAAAGTTCACCGTTTTTCATTTGAAATGGCTGCATGAAAAGACTCAAGAATTAGCGGTTAGTTGATGCAATTGTGGGCGCATATCAATCTGAGGCGCGCTAACATTTTGCGGATATTTTTTCTCAGGAATATACAAAGGGCCTTTAATGCCACAAGCAGACATTGCCAAAGTAAGCACCAAACTCCATAGTAATGCGATGATTAATTTGCCCACTTTTAGCCCCCTATTAAAACCAGATATACTGCCAAGAAATATTGAATGCATTTTAGCATAAAGCACCATTTAGCCTGCTTGCTTGGCAGAATTCATGCTCAATAAATAGTTTGTTAGCAGGCCATTGACCACACCAAACACTAAAGCCGCCCCCATAAAAATAGGAATAAGATAAGCTATCCCCGCATGAGGAATTAGCCAAAATCTCACCACGAGAAGCTGTCCTGCCATGTGCGCAAACGCGGCCAAGATACTTAAACTGACCGCACTAAAAAACTTTCTTGGCAAATACTGCCCAACAAATAATACCCCGAGACTGAAAATAGCCCCTGACAAACTCAGGGCAAAAGCAGGGGATAAAAAACTACCCAGTAATAAGCTACTCGCAAACACACGCAATAAACTAACCCAGGCCGCTGTAGCAAAATCGAAACGATACAACACAAATAAAGTCACAATATTCGCGAGCCCAGGCTTGACCCCGGGCAATGGTGATGGCAACACTGCCTCAACCAAGTGCAAACTAATTGCAAGCGCGGCTAATTTGGCGATACGATGATCATCAACAGTCGTTTGAATCTTGATCGATTTGTTTTCTTTTGAGTCCATCATTAATAATTCAAACTATCAAAAGGCTTTTCTCCGCCTAAGAGTTCTAAACTAATTTGATTAGGCAAACAGATTGCAGCTTGCCCCATGTGACTCAACCATCCCTGATGAACGCAATATTGATTAGGGCATGGTGAGCTGGCAAAACGTGCTTTCCCATGATCAATCAGTATGCGCGTTATCCCAATTGGACCTTTAACCTCAACCGTTCGATTCTGATCCAAACTATAGGTGGCATAAATTTTATCGCCCAGTCGAATTTGTACTTTTGCTGCAGGAGCATGGTTCCATAAAGTGCTAAATAATACCCCAACAAAAATGAGCCCAAGAAATAAGACTAATACGTCTCCGAATAAAGGCTTAGTCATTTTTAATGAAGATTTCATTATTGAATTATTAAGCTTTTTGGCTCGATGAGCCAATGGATGCGGCTATTCATGGCCACACTTAAAGTAACCTCACCTTGTGCATCTACCAATAAGTAATGATCCACGCCCATGGATTTTGCAACTGATTGCCGCATTTCTGGTGCACTTAAAAAAATTGGTTTTGACGCCACATCAGACAACACCCCGGCGTTGGGGCCAGGGGGAATTAACACTGTAACAGCTTGGACTCCTTGGGCCGGATAACCTGTGCGCGGATCAATAATATGACAATAACGTTTCCCATTTTGCTCAAAGTAACGTTGATAATCACCTGAAGTACCAATTGCCCAGCCATCTGGCAAATCTAAGGTCGCCATAGGACCTGGTTGACGTGGATGCTGGATTCCGACTCGCCATGGTTTTACTCCATGTTGGCCCACTGCAATAATATTACCCCCAATATTGATCAATGCATTTTTAATACCTTGCTTATGCAATTCTGCAACTGCCATGTCCAGCGCATAACCTTTTGCATAGCCGCCTAAATCAATTTTAACTGAAGGGTTAGTGCTGTAAGCACTGTTGTTTTTAATCTCAATGTCTGACATTTCAGGATTTGCCTTAACCAACTCTTGGATCAGGACATCTTGAATTTCGACAGGAGTAAACTCATCTCGCTGAAAGCCCCAAGCCGCAATCAAACCACCGATTGCAGGGTTAAATAAACCTTGTGACTGTTTTGATAGCACTTGCGCTTGAATAAGCATGTCACTTAGTTCCGGACCAATACTTATTGGCGATTTTCCCAGTGCAAAGCTTTGGTTAAGTTTGCTGAGCTCACTGCTCTCCTGCCAAGCATGATATTGATTATGTAATCTTTGAAAATCCTGCAAGATTTGATTGCTGACCGCATGGGCCTTTTCTTCGGTCTCACCGCAGATAGTAATATCCACCAAGGTACCAAAGACATACGACTGTGTTTGCACTAAAGGCGGCTTAGCACAAGCCCCCATTAGCATTACCATCAAAAGAGCAAGAAAACGCATGAATTTATGCAGCTTCCAGAGCATCCATAAATAGTGAGGCAGGCTTGCAATCTGTTTGAGCGGCAATTTCAACGATCCCTGTTGGGCTGGTCACATTGATTTCAGTCAGATGCTCGCCAATCACATCGAGCCCCACTAAAAATAAGCCTTTTTGTTTAAGCGCTTTTCCAACGGTCGTCGCAATCTCAACATCTCTTTCGGTGAGCAACTGTGCAACACCTGTGCCACCTGCCGCTAAATTTCCGCGTGTTTCACCAGCCATCGGAATGCGAGCCAAAGCATAAGGAACAGGCGCACCATCAATCACAATGATTCGTTTGTCGCCCTGCAGGATTTGCGGCAAATAACGTTGTGCCATCACAGTACGCTTTCCATAATCAGTGATCGTTTCAAGAATCACACTGATATTTGGGTCAAGCTGAGTAAGCCTAAAAATGCTCGCACCACCCATCCCATCCAGTGGTTTCACAACAATATCCCCATGTGAGCGCAAAAACTCCCGAATCAGATCGTTGTCGCGGGTCACTAAAAACTCTGGCGCAAATTGCGGGAAATTAGCAACTGATAGTTTTTCGTTCCAATCGCGCACCGATGCTGGATTATTCAGCACGCGCGCACCTTGCTGAACAGCAAGATCTAACAAATAAGTGCTATATAAAAACTCATTATCAAATGGGGGGTCTTTTCGCATCAAGACCACATCAAAGTCTTGTGGTGCATATTCAGCTGACTGCCCCAACTGATACCAACGTCCTTCGTCGCTAAACTCAAATAACTGTGCACGAAGCCTGACTTTTTCTTGTCTTAAAAATAAGTCACTTTGCAAGGCCACAAAAAGTTGGTGCCCACGAATAGCAGCCTCACGCATGATGGCAAGACTTGTGTCTTTATAAGGCTTAAGAGTTTCAATAGGATCAACAATCACTACAATACGCATGACTATTGCTCCGGGTCACTTTCTTCCAACTCAATAGCTGCAGCCAATAAAGCTAAACGTGCCACGACGCTGTAAGCATAGAATCGATTTTTAGCGGTATCCGGCGCATCTGCACAGTCAGGGGTTGAACAAGGCGTATCAAAGGCGAGTGGAACAAAATGCATCCCAGGCGCGTTCAGGTTCTCATCAACCGCACGACCTGTGTGGACGCGATAAAAACCACCTACAACGAAGTGATCAATCATATAAACCACTGGCTCAGCCACAGCATCATTAATATTTTCGAAGGTATAAACCCCCTCCTGAATGATGACCTCATGGACTTCCATGCCCTCCTTCACCACCGCCATTTTGTTACGCTGTTTGCGGTTAAGATCACGCACATCATCAGGGCTTTTGACTGTCATGATTCCCATACCGTAGGTTCCAGCGTCCGCCTTTACAATTAAGAATGGCTCTTGGTCTACCCCATACTCCTGGTACTTTTGTTTAATCTTGGCCAGTAAAGTTTCTACCTTAGCGGCCATCTCATCTTCACCAATTCGCGCTTGAAAATCCACACCACTAGCGGTATCGAAATAAGGATTAATGAGCCATTCATCAATGCCTAAAAATTCAGAGAATTCTTTGGCCACACGATTGTATGCAGAAAAATGCTGGGATTTACGACGTGTTGCCCAGCCAGCATGTAATGGCGGAATTAAGTTTTGCTCCACGCCCTTTAAGATCTCCGGAATACCGCCCGATAAATCATTATTCAGTAACACAGCACAGCTATCAAAACCCTCTAGAGTTAGGCGATTTTTAACGCGTTTTACTGGCTCAAGCAGTATGGTTTTTCCAGGCTCTATTTCTATTTCAGTTGGCTCAGTAATTTCCGGATTAATGCTTCCAATACGCACTTCTAACCCAGCTTGGCGAAGAATATGGGCAAGTGCCGCAATGTTGCGAAGGTAGAATGTATTGCGCGTGTGGTTCTCAGGAATCAATAATAAGCGGTGCGCTTCAGGACAAATTTTCTCCACCGCGACCGTTGCAGCTTGAACACATAAAGGCAAGAAAGCAGGGTTAAGATTATTAAACCCGCCTGGAAATAAATTGGTATCGACAGGTGCAAGTTTAAAACCAGCATTACGTAAATCGACTGATGCGTAAAAAGGGGAGCTATGTTCTAACCACTGAACGCGAAACCAATGCTCAATCTTAGGCATGTTCTCGAGAATAGTTTTCTCGAGTGCCAGCAATGGTCCATTTAACGCTGTGGTGAGATGTGGAATCATTAAACTAAAGCATCCTAACTTAAAATCAATGATGCAATTTTAACGCAGTTATCTTAGGCTCAGCTTAATTAAGTGAATGAATTAAAACCACATAAAAAAAGCGGACATTTCTGTCCGCTTTTTCATTTAAAGCCAAACACTAACTTGGTTACATATGATAAGCGCGCTCACCATGTTCTGCAGTATCCAAGCCCTCACGTTCGTCTTCTTCACTTACACGTAAGCCAATCACTAGATCAACAACCTTGTAAGCAATGAATGCTACAACAGCAGACCAAACTAATGTCACGCCAACACCCCATGCTTGGCTAGTCATTTGTGCAGTCATGTCATAAGTGCCTACAGCGTTAGCAACATAGTCATATACACCTGTGCCACCTAATCCTGGGTTCACTACAATGCCAGTACCAAGCGCGCCAAAGATACCACCAATACAATGCACACCAAACACGTCAAGTGAATCGTCATAACCAAATGCTGATTTCACTTTCGTTACGAATGTGAAGCAAAGGGGTGAAACGAGTAACCCAAGAACGATCGCACCCATTGGACCAGCAAAACCACATGCTGGAGTAATTGCTACCAAGCCAGCGATCGCACCTGATGCAGCACCCAGCATAGATGGTTTACCTTTAGAGAACCACTCAACAAACATCCATGAAGCTGCAGCAGCACATGTTGCAAGTAAAGTATTTGCAAATACTAAAGTAGCGAAACCACTAGCTTCTAGGTTTGAACCAACGTTGAAACCAAACCAGCCCACCCACAATAGAGACGCACCAATCATTGTCATTGTTACGCTATGTGGAGGCATTGCTTCTTTACCAAAGCCGATACGTTTGCCTAACACTAATGCGCCAACTAAACCTGCAATACCCGCATTAATATGCACAACTGTACCGCCTGCAAAGTCTAATGCACCTTTGTTGAACACAAAACCAGCCAATTCATTTGCTTTTGCGCCAGCTTCAGCTGAAGTGAATGCATCAGGACCAGACCAGAACCAAACCATATGAGCGATTGGCAAGTATGAGAACGTGAACCAAAGCACAATGAAGAACAAGATTGCTGAGAACTTCATACGTTCAGCAAATGCACCCACGATCAATGCTGGTGTTATTACTGCGAATGTTAATTGGAAACACATGTAGATGTATTCAGGAATTACAACGCCTTTGCTAAAGGTCGCAACGTTTGAATCTGGGGTAATGCCACTCAAGAATAAACGACTAAAGCCACCAAAGAACGGAGTCGTACCCTCAGTAAAGGCTACGCTGTAGCCATAAAGAGCCCAAAGCACACCTACTACACATGTAATCATAAACGTTTGCATCAAGACTGAAAGCATGTTCTTTTGGCGTGCCATACCGCCATAGAACAAGCCCAAACCAGGCACACACATCATTAGAACAAGTACCGTAGCCACAATCATCCAAGCCGTATCACCTTTATTTGGCACTGGCGCAGCAGCAGCTGCATCTGAAGCCGCTGGGGCAGCAGGCACCGCTGCAGCATCTGCTGCTGGTGCAGCTTCTGTCGCTGTTGCCACTGCTTTTGTATCATCAGCATAACTTACGTTTGTTAGGCCAAATAGACCAAAACCTAATGCACTAACTAGCGCGAGTGTTGATAGTAATTTTTTCATGTTATGTCTCCTTATAGCGCTTCAGGACCGGTTTCACCGGTACGGATGCGATAGACCTGCTCGAGATTGAAGACAAAAATCTTGCCGTCACCGATTTTGCCAGTGGTTGCGGACTTCTCGATCACTTCAATCACTTGATCAAGCATTTCATCTGCAATCGCAACTTCCAGTTTCACTTTAGGCAAAAAATCCACCACATACTCAGCACCACGGTACAACTCTGTGTGCCCTTTTTGACGACCAAAGCCTTTAACTTCAGTCACAGTAATGCCTTGCACACCAATCGCTGAAAGCGCTTCACGTACCTCGTCAAGCTTGAATGGCTTGATAATGGCTGATACAAATTTCATGTTATGTCTCCTACTTTAAGGATAATTGTGTGGTGAATAGAATAGCTATCCACCACCCTGGTATTACTTAGATTAGAAAGCTTTTGATACGTAGACTGTACCTTGTGCATCAGCAATATTTCCACCTGCATACACTGCAGGACCATAACCACCTACCTTACCGTTCGTGTCTGTGTAATAACCGCCAACAGTTACACCATTAGCAAAAGCTTTTGATGCACCAAGCTTCCAATCCGTGTAAGAATAAAGATCATTACTTGTACCAGCAAAAGAGCCGCTATATTCTTGACGACCTACGTGACCTGTAACAGTAATTGTGTCAGTCAAAGGATAATTTGCAGTCAAATCAGCATAATAAGTACCAGAAGCATTTCTACTCCCAAAAACTCTATCTGAAGCTGCTACTGAAATTTTTGCAGTTACCCATTTATACGATAAAGAGCCATAAACTTCAGTGGTCTCAGCCTTGGCTTGTGATGCATTTGGCGTTCCTGGATAAACGTATTGCAACAAACCTACGTCATATGAAACATCTTTAATAGCGCCTTTATAACCACCATAAAGATCTAATTCCAAGCTTGAATTGCTATAGCCATAAGCCGGAGCTGCCGTTGCTGCATCTTCTAACCAACTAATGTTTGATCCCCATGAACCTAAATAGAAACCACTTGAGTGAGTAAAATCAACACCACCTTGAACTGCAAGCTTGTTCGCTGTTTGTGTCAAACCACGGAAAATGTATTGGCTATATAAACCAACGTTGTATGCAAGTGTATATGCTGGCGTTTCCGCTGCCGCAGGAGCTGCTGCCTCTTCTGCAAATGCCACTTGCGAAGCAAGTGCACTTAGTACCGCAAGTGTTAATAATGATTTACGCATAATTTTTCCTTTAAATAAAATACAAAAAATTGAAAAACAAAGTTTTACGGTTATCTATAAGCAATCACCGTGCCAATGTTAAAAATGCGGGGGCATGCGGCATGTTAAGCTGCTGAAATATTTAAAATATCTACACTGATGTTTTAAATAAAAATTGTTAATTTCTTTAAAAATTAACAACTTACCCAATGTCAGATAAAAAATATAGAAAAAATTGGAGTTATAGCAGGCCCACAAAACAAAAAGGACAAGCCTCTGTCTGTCACAACGCCCAGCAGGAGCAAAATTCAAATGAAAATGCACCATTAGATAGCAATGGCGCCATATCGCACCAGACGAGTGCAAAAGTTAAGAATTGCCGATTAGATATAGTTTTAGGTGAATGATTAAAAATTTCTAGGTCAGCAATCCAGGTTCAACTTTGACAATTTGGTGCACATCACTCTCATCTTTGAGTGCCACCCCAGACAATTTAAGTCGCAAGGATTCTTTCGCTAACCATATCAATTTTCTAGCGGCGGATTCATAACATAAACCTTCAGGCCTCACATTAGAAATGCAATTACGGTCTGCATCACTACAGCCCACTCTAGGTTGATAGGTTAAATAAATACCTAAACTGTCTGGCGAGCTCAATCCGGGGCGTTCGCCTATGAGCAAAATAACCATTTGTGCTTTCATCAGCGATCCCGCTTCATCGGCCAATGCCACTCTTGACTGACTTGCGATGACAACTGGTCCAATTTTCCAGTGGCTAGGTATGCTTTGTAAAATAGCATTGAGCATTGGCGCTGCATGCCTTTGAACAGCAAGCGAGGACAGGCCATCTCCAATGACAATAAGGACATCTATTGATTTTTCAACTTGATCAATTAGAAGCTTTGCACTTTGATCATTTAAGCGACGACCCCAATCAGGCCTTAGTAAATAACTTGCTCTATCTGGCGCACGACTGTGCAAGCTGATCACATCACAATCCAAACTTTCAATCTGAAGTTTGAGCGCATCAACATCCAAAGCCAGATGAACCGCGTCTTTGGCCATCGCATGTGACATACCAAAATTTAGAATTTCTTTTGTAGGCAGGCTGCTTCCTACCCTGCCCAAAGCAATCCGAGCGCGAGTAAATCTTTTAAGATCACCCCAAGGATCTTGCACGGTGCTATCTGAAATTTTTATCTCTTTAGTCATTTGCTTATCTAGACATTAATAAATGTTTTGGCATATTTTGCAACATGCGATGTGCTTGGGTCACTGGCTGAACGTTCCCTTTTTCGTCCATGATGTTCATTTGTTTTAACCATTTTTCAAACTCAGGTGCAGCGCGCAGGCCTAATATCTTTCTGAGATACAAGGCATCATGGAATGAAGTTGTTTGATAGTTAAGCATGATGTCATCAGCCCCTGGAACTCCCATAATAAAAGTCAACCCTGCATTCGCCAGCAAGGTCATGAGGGTATCCATATCATCTTGATCTGCCTCAGCGTGATTGGTATAGCAAACATCACAACCTAAAGGCACACCCAAGAGTTTTCCACAAAAATGATCTTCCAAACCTGCACGTATAATTTGCTTACCATCGTACAAATACTCTGGACCAATAAAACCAACCACGGTATTTGATAGCAATGGCGAGAAGCGTCTCGCAACTGCATAGGCCCTCGCTTCACAAGTTTGTTGGTCAACGCCAAAATTAGCATTTGCAGAAAGCACAGAGCCCTGCCCCGTTTCAAAATACATCACATTATTGCCAACAGTGCCGCGATTAAGAGAAAGTGCAGCCGACTGTGCTTCGGCGAGCACGGCCAAATCAATCCCAAAACTTTTGTTGGCTTTTTCGGTGCCTGCAATTGATTGGAAAACCAGATCTAGAGGCGCACCCTTTTCTATCACCTGAATCTGATTAGTTACATGCGTCAGAATGCAAGATTGGGTGGGAATCTGATATTGGTTGATGATCTCATCCACCAAGAAATATAAATCCATCAAGGCAGGAATGCTATCTGTCGCCGGATTAATTCCAATCACAGCATCCCCTGAACCATATAAAAGCCCATCAAGAATCGAAGCGGCAATTCCTCTTGGATCATCTGTTGGATGGTTGGGCTGCAAACGAACAGAGAGATGCCCCGGCAGACCAATCGTATTTCTAAATGCGGTAACCACTTTACATTTTTTAGCGACCAAGATTAGATCTTGATTCCGCATGAGCTTACTCACAGCTGCTGCCATTTCAGGCGTCACACCCCGAGCTATCCGATTCAGCGTTTCCGTATCAGTGGTATCAGAAAGTAACCAATCTCTAAAGTCACCGACCGTTAAATGACTAATTTCAGCAAACGCCATCTGATCATGGGTATCAACAATGAGACGCGTCACCTCATCAGCCTCGTAAGGAATAATGAGATCCTCTAAGAACTGCTTGAGTGGAATTTCAGCCAAGCACATTCTCGCGGCCATTCTTTCAGCATAAGTATCAGCAGCCACGCCCGCTAAGAAATCTCCCGACCTTGCCGGCGTCGCTTTAGCTAACACGGCCTTTAGATCTTCAAACAGATAGGTATGACTATCAATGGTATAACTATAAATCATTAGCTAAACGCCTTAATAAATGAAACCGAGTCAGTCAATTTGATGCAGTTTAATTAATTTACACCCTTAATACTTTTCTGTAATTAATGATTATGATTTTTTATAGAGTGATAAAATTCGTTGAGCTCAATCGAAAAGGTCGAAAATCATGAACATGCAATTCGTTGAAGAACTGTCCTCAAAAATAAGAGAAACCCTTTCCAAATCCCCAGCAGGAGATTTAGAAAAAAATATTCATGCACTATTACAGAGCGCGTTTAGCAAACTGTCACTCGTTTCAAGAGAAGAGTTTGATGTGCAAAAAGAAGTGCTCAGACAAACCAGAGAAAAACTTGAAGCGATTGAAAAACAATTAAGCGCACTCGAAAAAAATAAAGCTTAATTCCTTTTAAGCCAATGCACCCAAAAGATGAATTATTGCTGAGATCCATGTCGCAACGTCTAAGATTTAGTTAATTCCGCTCCCTGCTTTATAATGTCGAGCTACTAAGCAAGCTAAAACAAGCATTTGAGAGTTTCTAAATGAATCACTTTTCCCCAGCCGAAAAAATATTGCGGAATTTACTAGCTCAACGCATCCTTATCTTGGATGGCGCGATGGGTACAATGATTCAGCAATATAAGCTGACAGAGCAAGATTACCGCGGTGGCGAAAATGGCCGCTTTAAAGACTTTAAAGGCCCAGCAGGCATAGAGTTTTGCAACAAAGGCAGCACGTGTGCTTGTGGGGCCAATCACAACCCAGCATCGCAACAGACGTCACGTGAGCTTTTTGTTAAAGGCAATAATGAACTTCTAAGCCTGACGCAACCGCACATCATTCAAGAAATTCACGAACAATATTTAGCTGCTGGCGCTGACATCGTTGAAACCAATACGTTTGGGGCAACCAGTGTTGCGCAAGATGACTACCACATGGCTCACTTGGTTTACGAAATGAATTTAGCTTCTGCTAAATTGGCACGCGCCGCCTGCGATCAATACAGTTCCCCAGATAAGCCACGGTTTGTTGCTGGCGCATTAGGGCCAACGCCAAAAACAGCCTCTATTTCTCCTGACGTCAATGACCCAGCTGCACGTAATGTTACCTTTGATCAATTAGTGGCCGCTTATCTAGAACAAACGCGTGCTTTAGTTGAAGGTGGCGTGGATATCCTCATGGTAGAAACCATCTTTGATACCTTGAACTGTAAAGCGGCTTTATTTGCCATAGACAGCTTCTTTGAAGAAAGCGGAAAACGTCTTCCACTGATGATTTCTGGTACTGTCACCGACGCCTCTGGCCGTATTTTGTCTGGCCAAACGGTCCCCGCTTTTTGGAACTCTGTAAGACATGCCAAGCCCTTAACGATCGGCCTAAACTGTGCACTAGGTGCCGCCTTAATGCGCCCTTACGCACAAGAACTTTCCAAAATTGCTGATACATTTGTATGCATTTACCCAAATGCCGGCTTGCCTAATCCAATGTCCGACACAGGCTTCGACGAAAAGCCTGCCGATACTTCAGCTTTAGTAAAGGAATTTGCTGAGAGTGGATTTATTAATATTGCAGGTGGCTGTTGTGGAACCACTCCCCCGCACATTCAAGCAATTGCAGAAGCACTAAAAGATATTAAGCCACGCCAAGTCCCTGAAGTGGAGCAAACCACCAAACTTTCCGGCCTAGAGCCTTTTGAAATTAACGACAACTCCCTATTTGTAAACGTAGGCGAACGCACGAACGTCACGGGCTCAAAAGCATTTGCTCGCATGATTTTAAATGAGCAGTTTGAAGATGCCCTGCAAGTAGCACGTCAACAAGTTGAGAATGGTGCCCAAATCATCGATATCAACATGGATGAAGGCATGTTAGATGCCATCAAGGCCATGTCTCACTTCTTAAATTTAATTGCCTCAGAGCCTGATATTGCACGCGTTCCGATCATGATTGACTCCTCAAAATGGGATGTGATTGAAGCTGGGCTAAAACGTGTGCAAGGCAAAGCGATTGTTAACTCCATCTCGATGAAAGAAGGCGAGACGGAATTTTTACGCCAAGCGAAACTTTGCATGCGATACGGCGCAGCTGTCATCGTGATGGCGTTTGATGAAAAAGGCCAAGCTGATACCTTTGAGCGCAAAATTGAAATTTGTAAACGTGCTTATGATTTACTCATCGAAAAAGTGGGTTTCCCAGCAGAAGACATTATTTTCGACCCAAATATCTTCGCAATCGCTACCGGGATAGAAGAACATAATAATTACGCCGTAGATTTCATTAATGCCACTCGCTGGATCAAAGAAAACTTACCGCATGCCAAAATCTCTGGCGGTGTTTCTAATGTGAGTTTTAGTTTCCGCGGCAATGAACCTGCCCGCGAAGCCATTCACACCGTATTCCTCTACCACGCCATTAAAGCTGGCATGACAATGGGCATCGTCAATGCTGGCATGATTGGCATCTACGACGATCTTTCAGAAGCCTTGCGAGAATGCGTAGAGGATGTAGTCCTCAACCGTCGCCCAGATGCCACTGAGCGCATGATTGAAATGGCCGGCACGCTCACAGCAGGTGGCAAAAAAGAAGCCGCGACGCTAGAGTGGCGGGGCACTAATGAAGCTCCTGTCAGTGTTCAAAAACGCTTAGCCCATGCCCTGGTCCATGGCATTACCGAATTTATTAATGAGGATACCGAAGAAGCTCGCCTTGAAGCCCTCAATAGTGGGGGCAGACCCATACATGTGATCGAAGGCCCTCTCATGGATGGCATGAATATCGTGGGTGATTTATTTGGTCAAGGAAAAATGTTCTTGCCGCAAGTGGTGAAATCGGCACGCGTCATGAAACAAGCGGTTGCCCATCTTATTCCTTATATTGAAGAAGAAAAAATTCTAGAAGAAAAACGCACAGGCGTTGCAGCAAAACCAAAAGGCAAAATGGTGATCGCAACGGTCAAGGGCGACGTGCACGACATCGGCAAAAACATCGTTTCTGTTGTGCTGCAATGCAATAATTTTGAAGTTGTGAATATGGGCGTAATGGTGCCATGTGCTGAAATTCTTGCGCTTGCTAAAGCTGAAAATGCAGACATCATTGGATTGTCTGGGTTGATTACCCCATCCCTTGAAGAGATGGCCAACGTTGCTCGGGAAATGCAACGCGACCCCTATTTCCGTAGCGTCAAAATGCCTTTACTGATTGGGGGCGCAACTACTTCGCGCGCCCATACAGCAGTCAAGATTGCTCCGCATTACGATGGTCCCGTCGTCTATGTCCCCGACGCCTCTCGCTCTGTGGCGGTCATGCAATCTTTAGTAAGTCCTGAACAACGCGACGCTTATGTCACAGAATTAAACGCAGATTACGAGCGAGCACGCAATCAACACGCCAACAAAAAAGGCCTGCCCATGCTCACGATTAGCGACGCCCGAAAAAATAAAACCAAGCTAGACTTCACGGGTAAGAATACACCAATCAAACCTAAATTCATTGGCCGTCGCGTACTAGAAAATATCGACCTAGCAACGATTGCCCAATACATTGACTGGGGTCCATTCTTTCAAACTTGGGATTTGGCAGGCGCCTATCCTGCGATTCTCAAAGACCCCGTTGTTGGCGAAACCGCTACTAAATTATTTGCTGATGGCCAAGCATTGCTCAAAAAGATCATTGAGGGTCGCTGGCTTACTGCGAATGGCGTGGTTTCCCTATTGCCGGCCAATAGCGTGAATGAGGACGACATTGAAATTTATACAGATGAAAGCCGTCAAGAAATCGCATTCACTTACTTTGGCATGCGCCAGCAATCTGAAAAACCAGTCATTGACGGAGTTGCACGACCTAACCAATGCTTAGCCGATTTTATTGCACCAAAAGAATCTGGCATTCCGGATTACATCGGCATGTTTGCTGTAAGCGCAGGTCTCGGGATCGAAAAATACCTCAAGCGCTTTGAAGAAGCCCATGATGACTTTAATAGCATCATGCTGAAATCACTAGCAGACAGACTAGCAGAAGCCTTTGCTGAGTACCTACACGAGCGAGTTCGCACTGACTTGTGGGGCTATGCTGCCCAAGAAAACTTAAGCAATGAAGCGCTGATTGCAGAGAAATATCAAGGGATTCGCCCTGCGCCTGGCTATCCAGCATGCCCAGATCACACAGTAAAAGCAGAGATGTTTAAAGTCATGCAAGCAGCCGAAATTGGAATGAGTCTGACTGAATCTTATGCGATGAATCCAGCCGCTGCTGTTTCAGGTTATTACTTCGCACATAGTGAAGCAAAATATTTCAGTGTCGACAAAATAGGTGAAGATCAACTCACTGAGTTAGCCCAAAGACGGAAAATGAACAAAGAAGAATTAGCACGCTGGTTAGCGCCAAACTTAGCTTAAATTAAAAAACTTTAGAAGATCAACAATGCATATTCATATTCTTGGTGTTTGCGGTACGTTCATGGGTGGGGTTGCGGTCTTGGCAAAAGAAGCTGGCCATACCGTGACAGGGTGCGATGCAAACGTTTATCCTCCGATGAGCACCCAATTAGAAGCGCAAGGCATCAAGCTAATTGAAGGCTTTGATCCAAGCCAAACGCATTTAAATCCAGATGTCTATGTTATTGGCAATGTCGTCTCGCGTGGCAATCCGCTGATGGAAGAAATACTTAATAAGGGCCTCCCTTTTATTTCAGGTCCACAATGGTTGGCTGAGAACATCCTTCACCCACAAGGCGAACCAAGTAAATGGGTGTTAGCGGTCGCTGGCACGCACGGCAAGACAACCACATCCTCCATGCTCGCATGGATTCTGGAACATGCAGGATTAGCGCCTGGCTTCTTAATTGGCGGTGTCCCCGAAAATTTTGCTGTTTCTGCGCGCTTACCCCAAGCCCCAAAACAAGACACTAAAAGTACATCCCCATTTTTCGTGATTGAAGCGGACGAATACGACACGGCGTTTTTTGATAAACGCTCAAAATTTGTGCATTACGGTCCACGGACAGCCATTCTCAATAACCTTGAGTTTGACCATGCGGACATCTTCGCCGACCTTCATGCCATTGAAACGCAATTTCATCATCTAGTCAGGACGGTTCCCCAACAAGGGTTGGTGGTCGCGAATGGCAAAGAGGAAAGCTTAAACCGAGTAATTGATCGAGGCTGCTGGACACCTGTAGAACATTTTGGATCATCTGATGGCTGGCAAGGTGGCGAAGCGGACGCTGACGGGAGCTTTGACGTTATGCTCAATAGCAAAGTCGTTGGCCGTGTCAAATGGGCGTTGCTCGGCGAGCATAATCGCATGAATGCACTTGCGGCACTTGCGGCAGCGCGTCATGTTGGCGTTTCTGTAGACGTTGGAATTGCAGCGCTCGGCTTATTCCAAAATGTAAAACGTCGGATGGAATTGCGTGGCGTTGAACAAAATATTAGTGTTTACGACGATTTCGCCCATCATCCAACCGCAATCGCCACCACGGTAGCCGGACTTCGTGCAAAGGTTGGCAAGGCAAGAATTTTGGCCGTACTAGAACCACGTTCTAATACCATGAAACTTGGCGTCATGAAACAAGCCCTCCCAGCAAGCTTGGTCGATGCTGACCATGTATTTTGCTATGGTGCGAATTTAGGTTGGGATGCCAGTGAAGCCCTTGCCCCGATGGGCGACAAAGCCACAACCTTTGATAATATGGATTCGCTCATTGCCGCGATTGTTGCTAAAGCACAAAGTGGCGATCAAATCTTGGTCATGAGTAATGGTGGGTTTGGTGGCATTCATCAAAAACTATTAACGCAGCTAGCGGCATTGAAATCCTAATCTTTGGCATGTGGCTTAAAAGACTCAAAAAACTTGATTTCTTTACCCTTGCGCTCCTCGGCTCTGCTTTTTTACATCTACTCATCATCGCATTTGTAAAGTTCCAACCCCCGGCGCTTCAGTTTTTTAAAGATCAAATGTCTGCGCTTGATGTCGTGTTGGTCAACAGTAAGTCTCACAAAAAACCAAAGAAAGCGGATGCATTAGCGCAAGCAAACCTTGATGGTGGAGGAAACACCTCGGAAGACCGAACACTTAAATCCGCCCTGCCTTGGCAAAAACACAATCCGACAGAAACCTCTGCGAACCATCGTTCCCAAACGCTTGCAAAAAGCCTAGCAGAAGCCGAGGCAGAAGCGGCTCGCAAAGCTGAACGACTCGCTGAGCTTGATAAGCAAGCACAAGCATTGATGAGTCAAATTAAAGCTAATCATTCCATCGAAATGGATCCATCGCAAAAATCAGCACCGACCAATCCCGAAACAGGGGCTGAAGATTCAAGCAAAAAATCAATGAACAAAAACGACTTAATGAGCGCTAGTTTAGAGATGGCGAGATTAGAGTCGCAAATCAATAAACAACAAGACGATTATCAGAAGCGTCCTAAACGCAAGTCAATTGGCGCGCGCGCTCAAGAATACAAATTTGCAGCCTATGTAGAGTCCTGGCGCCAAAAAGTCGAAAAAATCGGCAATTTAAATTATCCGCAAGCCGCCAAAGATCAAAAAATATATGGCCAATTGCAACTCACCGTTTACATCAAATCCAATGGTGAAATTGAAAAAGTGGAAATTAGACGCAGCTCTGGTTACCCTATATTAGATAATGCAGCCAAGCGAATTGTTGAGATGGGTTCTCCCTATGCTGCGTTCCCGGAAGACTTACGTAAAGATGTTGATATCTTGGACATCACCAGAACTTGGATCTTCACTAAAGAAGATGGTTTAGCCACTAAAGCTTTTGAGTAACATTGCATTGGAATCCGCATGAACACCCATTACCAACATCATGTTTTTTTCTGCTTGAATAAGCGTGAAGATGGATCAAATTGCTGCACAGACCATCATGCAGAAGCAGCATTTGATCACATGAAGGCGCAGGTAAAAAAATTAAATCTCAATGGAAAAGGTAAGGTGCGCATTAACCGAGCTGGCTGTTTAGACCGATGCGGCGAAGGCCCAGTTCTCGTGGTTTATCCAGAAGCGATTTGGTATACCTTCGTTGATCAAACAGATATTGATGAAATTATTACAGAACATTTGCAAGGCGGAAAAATCGTTTCGCGCTTGCAAATTGTATAAACCAAACTAACTTAGCACCTTTTGCAATTTGGCTTTCAATATATCCACTAAGCCTTCAATATGCACCTTTTTGGTTTGACGTACTTCAGCACTCCAGATGGCCTCTGGAAAATGCACGTCGGTTTCAAATCTTGGGATGACGTGCCAATGAATGTGGGGGGTTTTATTTCCCAAGCTCGCGAGATTAATTTTGGTTGGCTGCAGAATTTCCCGCAAAACACTTTCCACAACAAAAGTCAGTTGCATCACTTTACTTCGATCAGCATCCGACAAGTCGGTCATTTCTTTCACGTGCCGGTTCAAAATCACACGACAAAAGCCAACATAATTTGGATCATCCACTAAAACAACACGACATAAATTGTCCTGCCAAAGTAGCTCCCCACCCACTGAATTGCACAACACACAACTCTGAAGACTCATAGCTTTACCAATTGTCCTGTAGCTGCTGATTGCAACGTTGCAACGATGGTTGCGCAATTCATTTTTGCGTCTTCAAAAGTGAGCTTTGTCGCATGATTGTTTAATACACAATCACTAAAATGCTCGATCTCAAGATTAAAATGATTGCTCGCAGGATAGACTTCTTCAGCTTTTCGGCCATCATCACTCCACCAGCTAATGACAGGCATATCATTTGTTCCGGGCAACTGCCAAACCGTATGGCATTTAATCCCGCCTTTAGTCCCCACGATCGTATATTCAGACTGGCGGCTACATTCAAAGCTGGTGTCGAAGTGGCCGCGCTTTCCGTTGCCAAAATCAATGACGCCACTCGTGGCAATGTCTGCTCCGGTCTCAGCATATTTTGCCATGGCCATCACGCTAACCGGTGCTTCCTCAAAACAATGCCTTAAGGTATGAATGGCGTAAGGACCAATGTCCCACATTGCGCCACCACCATTAACAGTATCGTTAGCTAAGCGATACATGCGAGCTGGTCGCATCATGAAGGAGTAACTGGCTTTGGCAAACATCACCTCACCAATCAAGCCAGATTTCACAATTTCACTGACTCTATGATGTTGCGGATGAAAGCGATACATAAAACCTTCCATCACTTTAACTTTTTGCTGCAATGCCGCGGCTTCAATTTTTTCAATATCTGGCACAGTAATCGCCATCGGTTTTTCTATAAGGACATGCTTGCCCGCGGCAATCGCTTTCAATGCCCACTCAGCATGTTCATGGTTGCCCATTGGAATATAAACAGCTTGCACTTGTGAATCGTTTAATAATTCTTCAAGCACATCATAAGTTTTGACACCATTTAAATGTGGGGCATATTTTGATAAGGTCTCCGCCGCCGCGCCCAAACGCCTGCTCGCAATCGCCACTAATTCTGAATTTTTAGCCTCAACAATGGCGGGGAGCAAACGCTCATTAACTCGTGCTGCCCCTAAAATACCCCAGCGTAACTTTGTCATCCCTAGTTCCTTAAATTAAACACCAGCAGCATGCGCTTGTGTGTCCGCATGATAAGAGCTTCGCACCATGGGACCACAAGCCGCTTGCGCAAAGCCCATAGCGAGTGCTTGCTGTTCAAATTGTGCAAATCGTTCTGGCGTCACAAATCGTGCCACTGGCAAATGGTGCTGACTTGGTTGTAAATACTGCCCTAAAGTGAGCATAGTCACGCCATGGTTTCGTAAATCTTGCATCACTTCTAGTATTTCTTCATCCGTTTCACCAAGTCCTAACATCAAGCCTGATTTAGTGGGAACGTTCGGATGCAGTGCTCCAAACACTTTAAGTAAATTAAGAGAGTTTTGATAATCCGCACCTGGCCGCGCTTGTTTATAAAGCCGAGGCACCGTTTCTAAATTATGATTCATCACATCCGGAGGCGCACTTTTGAGAATTTCAACAGCGGTTTCTAAGCGGCCTCTAAAATCAGGGACCAAGACCTCAATCTTAATCGCTGGAGATTTGGCACGAACGACTTGAATACAATCTACAAAATGTTGCGCCCCTCCGTCCATCAAATCATCCCTGTCTACACTTGTAATGACGACATAGCGTAAATGTATTTGGGCAATCGTCTGCGCTAAATTAGCTGGCTCATGGACATCGGGCGGCAAAGGCTTACCATGTGAAACATCACAAAATGGACAACGTCTTGTACAGATATCGCCCAGGATCATAAAAGTCGCAGTGCCGCTACTGAAGCACTCTCCGATGTTTGGACAGGATGCTTCCTCACAAACTGTATGGAGTTTGTTCTCTCTCAACACCTGTTTAATCTCTTGAAAACGAGCACTATCAGGCACCTTCATGCGTATCCATTCTGGTTTACGCATTGGCGCTTGTGGCACGATCTTAATCGGGATGCGTGCTGTTTTTTGTTCGCTGGTTTCTTTTACGCCTGCAATCTTGCCTGGGCGTTTTAATTCAGCTGACTTGTTCGCTTGTTCAGTCATGAGATGGCTTAATAGTTTAATTCTTTAGTCAGGTATTTTAGCAGTTTTGAAGCAGCCTCGGATTGCGTTAAATCCACCCCTAGATCTTTTAGCTGTGTCACTTCCAATCCACGGTAGCCGCATGGATCAATCGCATTAAACGGCCCTAAATCCATATTTACATTCAATGAAATACCATGATAACAACTCGCTTTCTTCAGCCGAAGTCCCACCGAAGCGATTTTTTTATGATCCACATAAACACCTGGCGCATCTGCTTTAGCCAGCCCATGAATATTAAATTCAGAAAGCAAATTGACCACCGCGCCTTCCAAAGCACTAACCAATTGGCGCACATTGATGCCTTTACGCTTGAGGTCGATCAAGACATAAATGATCACTTGCCCAGGACCATGATAGGTAATTTTTCCACCCCTATCCGTATTCACAACGGCAATGTCATCACGAGATGGCATGCGGACACCCTGACGATTTAATCCTAGCGTGTATACAGGAGGATGCTCGGTAATCCAAAATTCATCAGGGGTTTCTGCCATTCGGCTAGCAGTGAAGTCTTGCATAGCATGCCAAGTCGTCTCAAACTCGGTATGCCCCAAATCGCGGATAACAGGCTTTTGATTCAAATTATAAAACGTATTTCACGAGAGTGTGCTTTGAAAGAACGCTGTAAATATTATCTAAATGCGGCTTCGAGGTTACGTAAACATTGCAAGTCAGACTAATAAACCGCCCTCCGCTACTTGCCCGCATATCGACCTTTGACGCATCAAAGGTCGGTTCATGTTCTTGTATCAAATTGACCATCACGCTTGCGAAATCATCACTTGTCTCACCCATCACTTTAATCAAAAAGTAGCACGGGAATTCAATTAGCGTTTCTGTCTCTGGATTTAATGTTTTTTCTTGGTCTGTCATATAACTAATCGCCGCTTTATTTTAAGCAAATAGCAACATGAAGCTATCCCAAATTCGACCAAAAATTCCTGCCACTTTCACCTCTTTGGCGGCAACTAATTTTTGTTCATCTACTAACTTGCCATCAATCGTAAATTGGATCCTACCAATTTCTTGACCTTGTGCAACTGGAGCAATGAGTGGCTGCTTGCTAATAATTCTTGCTTTAGCGCGTGCATATTCCCCCTTAGGAAGCGTGACATAAAGGTCATTAAATACCGTGGCCGCTAATTTATTGTCCGTGCCTTTCCAAACTTTTTGAGTGGCAATCACTTGACCCGCTTTATAGACCAAATGAGACTCAAAGAATTGGAATCCATAATTCAAGAGTTTCTGACTTTCCGTTGCACGCGCATTATCATTAGGCGCGCCTAACACAATAGAAATCAAACGATGCTCACCTCGTTTTGCAGATGAAATCAGACAATAGCCCGCTGAATCTGTATGTCCAGTTTTCATCCCATCCACATAAGGATCTAACCACAACAACCGATTGCGATTGGGCTGAGTAATTTTGTTATAGGTATATTCTTTGACTGAATACAAACGTTTATATTGATCTGGAAAGTCTTGAATCAAGGCGGTTGCTAAAAGAGAAAGATCATAAGCCGTGGTGTAATGTTGTGGATCTGGCAAGCCCGTCGCATTCATGAAATGCGTATTTTTCATTCCCAAGCGGGCCGCTTCCTTATTCATCTGCGTCGCAAAAGCCTCTTCTGTAACGGCAATCCCTTCAGCCAAAGCAATAGAGGCATCATTGCCAGACTGAATAATCATGCCATGTAAAAGCTCCTCCACGGTGACTGTCATGCTGGGCTCCACAAACATTTTTGAGCCTTCAATACGCCATGCTTTTTCAGAAATCGGCAGAACTTGATCTGATTTCAAATGGCCATTTTTAAGCGCCTTAAATGACAAATATGCGGTCATCAATTTTGTTAACGAGGCAGGTTCAACACGGTCGTTACTTTGTTGCTCGGCAAGCACACGATTACTATTAAAGTCTTTGAGTAAGTAAGCTTTAACGGCTAACTCCGGAGGCGGTGGCGCAACGTCAGCATAAGCAATGCCTACAAATAAACTAAGGATTAAAACGAAAGTCGAGGAAAAATAATGCATAAGCTCTTTATTAAATCTAAGGTTGATCAATGATATATGTATTCACACCCAAAGCCTTTTTGACTTTTGCAGCAATCACTTCTGCTTCGGTGCGGTTAGCATATGGCCCAATACGGACGCGATAAATGCCCTGATTGTACCAGCTATTAACCGGGGCATTTTCAACTAGATTCTGCGCCATAATTTTTTTGGACAATAGTCCGGCATTGTCCACAGACTTAAATGCACCAACTTGAACAAAAACACCAGCGACAGGAACACTAGTTAACTTTTCTTGATTAATTACTGGTGCGTTATTCGCATCAGAGTTCTCGATTCTAACTGGCTCTGAACTTTGTGTAGGCTTTAATGGCTCGACAACTACACTGGGGACATTAGCCGCTGTGATCTCTTTATCAGCCAAATCCGTTGATGAATTTTGTAGATATTTTTTAGCATCGATGGCTTCCACATCCACAATGCCGCTTCCCTTTCCTGACAACCTTAGCTTATACGAGGCGGCGTAGGATAAATCAATCAATCGATCGCTATGAAAAGGACCGCGATCATTAATGCGCACAATCACAGACTTTTGATTTTCAGGGTTGGTCACTCGAACATAACTCGGAATAGGCAATATAGGATGCGCACCCGTCATGCCATACATATCGTAAATCTCGCCTGCTGAAGTTTTCTGACCGTGATACCGTTTACCGTACCAAGAAGCAATCCCACGCTTTTTATAAGGCTGAAACTCTGTCATCGGTGTGTAGCTGTTACCCAAAGCAATATAAGGCTTATTAGCTCTCGGCAACAAAGGCTCAACCCGAGGCACCGCATCCGGGATGGCATCGATATTGGCAGGCGGATTATCTCCTGGGCCATCATCTAAATAATAGCCGCCTGATTTCTTAGGTTTATTAAGTTCACCAGAGCTTTCGGGAGCGCTTATGCCAGGACTAGGCTTAACAACTTGGCTACCTCCACAAGCAACCAATAATAAACTTAATAAAACGGGAGTGAGTAGGTGTCTAAATTTCATGAAGTTGACATCAGTGTTTTATGCGAATGAATGCTCATCAAAATACCAAAGCCCAATAATATCGTGACTAAAGAAGTGCCGCCATAACTTACAAATGGCAATGGCACGCCGACAACCGGCAATACACCACTGACCATCCCCATATTAACAAAAACGTAAGTGAAGAACGTCAGCGTAATACTACCCGCCAATAATCGCGTGAAAGTACTTTGCGCTTGTGATGAAATCACCACGCCTCTCCCAATCAAAAGCAAAAACAAAATCAGCAGCAAGACATTACCCAAAAATCCAAACTCTTCACCAAATACGGCAAAAATAAAGTCTGTCGTCCGTTCAGGTAAGAAATCCAACTGGGATTGCGTGCCATTCGTCCAGCCTTTTCCAGCAAAGCCGCCTGAACCTAACGCAATGCTCGCTTGGATCGTATGGTAGCCAGCGCCCAGCGGATCTTGATACGGATCGAATAGTATTTCAATTCTTCTACGCTGATAATCATGCAGCATTGACCAAAAAACAGGCGCCATCAAACCTGAAGTGACAATCAAGCCGCCCAATATTTTCCAGCTTAAGCCCGCTAAAAATAAAACATAAAAACCAGCGGCGGTGATAATCAACGCCGTTCCTAAATCGGGCTGCTTCATAATCAATCCAACAGGAACCACTAATAATAGTGCGCCTAGTGCAAAGTCAATCCCTCGCAAACTTTGTTCACGTTTAGCAAAATACCAAGCGAGCATCAAAGGAACAGCAATTTTCATTAATTCTGACGGCTGAATTCTGCCAATGCCGAGGTTAAGCCATCTTCTTGCCCCATGGCTAATTTCCCCAAACAAAGCAACACCAATCAACAGCAGCAAGCCCAAAATAAATAGCGGCAAAGCAATACGCTCTAAATAATGGGGGGGAGTATTTGCTGCCAACCACATAATGCCTAGTGCAGCTAAAATATTCATAAATTGTGAAAGCACACGCTCAATACTTTCGCCCGATGCACTATAAAGAACAAACAAACCCACGATACAGCTAAAAAAGATGCAACCCATCAGAAACGGATCAATATTTTTTTTAAAATGATCGAATAGTTTTCTAATCATGTGGGCCATCCTCAATCATTTGGGCTTCTGGCATTTTGTTTAACGTTTTATTTTGTTCACTAGGCTCTTTGCCTAATAAATAGTAATCCATAATTTTTCTTGCAATTGGGCCGGCGGCTGAACCCCCATGCCCCCCATTTTCAACAATCACAGCAACCGCAATTTTAGGATCTTCAGCTGGAGCATAAGCAATAAACAATGCATGATCACGATGCCGCTCGTCCAAATTACCAGCATTATATTTTGCCCCCTGCTTAATTCCCACCACTTGGGCCGTACCAGTTTTGGCAGCAATGTTATAACTACTTCCAGCCGCAACACTTGCTGCAGTTCCGCCTGCTTGTGTCACACCCACCATCCCCGCTTTAACAATTGCTATATTATTGGGATCTAGCGCTAAGGAATCTAGTTTAGTGATCGCAACCAACTCCGTTTCAAGTCCATTATTTTTTTGAATGCTACTCACCAAATGCGGCCGCATTGCAACACCGTTATTTGCAAGTACCGCCGTTGCTTGCGCAAGCTGCATCGGCGTGACAAGGGTGTAGCCTTGACCAATCCCGACAATGACGGTTTCACCTGGATACCATCGCTGTTTCCAGCGCCGCCACTTCCATTCAGGCGTTGGTAATAAACCAGCTGTTTCAGACGCTAAATCTACCCCTGTTTTTTTACCAAAACCAAAGTGGCTAACAAATGAAGTAAGCCTATCAATCCCTAAATCTAATGCTAGGCCATAGAAAAAAGTATCACATGAAACGGTAATGGCTTTTTGTATATCGACCTGACCATGACCGCCTGGCTTCCAATCGCGGTACTGGTGTGAACTTCCATTTAACGTATAAAACCCTGGATCACTAATACTAAATGGGAGTGATCGCCGACCTTCTTGCAATCCCGCCATCGCAACAAATGGCTTAAAAGTAGACCCCGGCGGATAGATCCCTCGTATTGGCCGATTAATTAATGGCCGATCAAGAGACTCATTGAGGGTTTTCCAAGTATCTTTATCAATGCCATCCACGAAAAGGTTAGGGTTGAATGTTGGCATGCTGACATAGGATAGAATTTCACCATTCTTGGGATTGATTGCCACCATCGCTCCGCGATGGTTTCCAAAAGCCTGCTCCCCAATTTCCTGCATTTTAGAATCTATCGACAGTATCAAATTGTCCCCTGAAACTGGCGGGGTACTTGATAAGACACGAACTGCTTCTCCATCCGCATCCATTTCGATTTGCTGAAACCCGGTGGTTCCATGGAGTTGTTTCTCGTAGTATTGCTCGACGCCTCCCTTTCCGATGTGGTCAGACCCCTTATAGTTAGAGAGATCCTCAGACTTTTCTAAAGCCCTTACATCAGCCTCGTTAATCCGGCCAATATACCCAATCATATGCACGCCAAGATTCCCTAATGGATAGTGCCTGAAGAGACGAGAACGAATTTCTACGCCTGGGAACTGATAATGATTTGCAGCAAATTTGGCTGCTTCCACTTCATTCAAATGCGTTCTGATTGGTACACTCTCAAAATTATGACTTTGTGCACGTAATTTATTAAATCGTTTACGATCTTCTGGGCTAACTTCTACCAACTCACTAATTTTACTAATGGTTTCTTCAACATTTGGTGTTTTTGAAGGGGTGATTTCTAAGGTATACACAAAGAAATTTTGCGCCAATATCACGCCATTTCTATCGAGAATGAGCCCACGATTCGGGACAATTGGCACCAAAGAAACGCGATTATTTTCAGCGAGCGTCTGAAAATAATCATACTTCGTAATCTGCAAATAAAAAAAGCGTCCCAATAACACTGAAAAACAGATCAGAATTAACGCGCTTAATACACTGAGTCGCAAACCAAATTGGTAATGCTCAAGGGAGTGATTTTTAACCTCAAAACGCAAGCGCATAGAAATTATTGCTTACGAAATAACGTTTTTAAAGAAAAGCGAGAGTCAAGGACGAAATGCCACAACAAAATCCCCGTAAAAGATGGCGTGAAGTAAGTCCAGCCAAAATAATCACTACCTGAGAATAACTTCAGCAACAACAGAATCAGTTGATTGACGAATAACAAAAGAAACACGTATCCCGATTGCTGCAATACGGTAAATAAGATTAGGCGCCGTTGATACATTAGCGCCAAAAATGCTGTCAGTGCATAAGCAAGCGCATTTTGTCCAAACAAATCACCAGTGATTAAGTCCATCAGAATCCCAGCACTCCAAGCAATACCAATATTACAAATATGGGGTGCACGTAATATCCAAAATAACAAAACCAGAATCAGGAAGTCCGGCTTAATTTGCAGCAATAGCCCTGACCAAGGAAGTAATTGCAAAAAAAGCCCCGCTAGTAAACTAACGTAAAAATAACGTCGACTAAAGCGTTCCATGGCGCTTTCTCAACGAACTATTTTTCTTCGCTTCATTTGACTGATTATTAACATCCGCCTCAAGCACTTGATGAATCTCTTTAGCCACCAACTCATTAAGCTCGCTAGAAAGAATTAATACTTGGCGGTGATTCTGGATGCCGGCAACCGGCTTAGCGATAATTTGAGCAAATGGAGAGTTTGCGTTTGTTTTGACACTATCAACAACAGCAACGGCTAGGCCGGTTGGGTAAACGCCATCAATCCCTGATGTCACCAACTTATCCCCTTTTTGAATATCCACATTGACTGGCAAATAGGGCAAGTTAAGTTTATTGTCACGACCATGGCCAAAAGCAATAGCTCGCAATGAATTACGTTCAATTTGAATAGGAATCGCAAGCTCTTTATCCGTGATCAAAGTGACTTCACTTGTATAAGAAAAAACTCGAGTCACTTGGCCTAAAACGCCAGCACCATCAACGACCACTTGGCCGAGTAACACATTTTTTGTGGTGCCACGATCTACAATCACTTTCTGGGTAAAGGGGTCACGCCCCGTATAGACAATCTCAGCCAAATTGGCTGAATGAACGCTCGCCTTTGTTGCATCCAGCAAATTGCGTAAATCTTCATTTTCACTTTTAAGTGAAGCAAATGCTTGCAATTGCACGCCGTAAACTAAAGTCTGTTTTTTTAATGTATCAAGTTCTTGACGTAAGGATTGCTGGGAAACAAAGTATTTTGAAATGTTGTCATAAAGCCTAAATGGACTATTTGCGACGGCCTGCAAGGGCTGGATAGCCGCCATCAGGGTCTGTCTCAAGCTAGATAGATATTCGAATTTGGAATCCGATGCCATTAGCAATAGAGAAAGAGTAGAAAAAACGATAAGCCGTGTGAATGGGCTAGGGCCATGTACAAAGAAACGAGTTGCTTGTTGTTGATCCATTAAGCGCTATATCGTCTAACCCGAAAAGTGGGAGAAGTGAAACAATGAAGGCTGCCCTAAGCAGCCTTCAAAAACATTAAAGTTGATTATTCGTGTGCAAAAATATTACCTAAGCGATCAATTTCTTCTAATGCACGGCCGCTACCACGGGCCACACAAGTCAGAGGATCTTCTGCGACCACAACAGGCAGACCTGTTTCTTCCATAATCAATCGATCTAAGTTATGCAACAATGCACCACCACCAGTAAGCACCATGCCTTTTTCAGCAATATCAGCACCCAATTCAGGGGGCGTTTGTTCAAGCGCTGATTTAACAGCACCAACAATAGCATTCAATGGTTCGGTCAACGCTTCTAAAATCTCGTTGCTAGAAATCGTGAATTTACGTGGCAAACCCTCTGCCAAGTTTCGGCCTGTCACTTCCATCTCTTTTACTTCACTACCAGGGAAAGCTGATCCAATATTCTTTTTAATCAACTCTGCGGTTGGCTCAGAAATTTGCATGCCATAGTTACGACGGATGTAATCAATAATCGCCTGATCAAACTTATCGCCGCCAACGCGTTCAGATTTTGCATAAACGATACCACCAAGTGAAATCACACCCACTTCTGTCGTACCACCACCAATATCAACCACCATAGAACCCGTTGCCTCAGCAACAGGCATATTCGCCCCGATCGCAGCAGCCATTGGCTCCTCAATCAAATAAACACGACGCGCACCTGCACCAATTGCTGACTCACGAATTGCACGGCGTTCAACTTGCGTGGACCCTACTGGCACACAAATGATGATGCGTGGGTTTGGTGAAAATAATCGTGATTCATGAATTTTACGAATGAAGTACTTGAGCATTTGCTCAGTAATTGTAAAGTCCGCAATCACGCCATCCTTCATCGGACGAATGGCACTAATATTGGCTGGAGAACGGCCAAGCATGCGCTTCGCTTCCGCTCCTACTGCCAACAATGTTTTCTTACCTGATGGCCCACCCTCAAGACGAATAGCAACAACTGATGGTTCATCAAGAACGATGCCCTTACCTCGGACATAGATCAACGTATTAGCGGTACCCAAATCGATGGCAATATCATTAGAGAAATAACTACTTAGAAAACCAAACATTGTTTTTATATCCTTAGCGAGCTGCTAACATTAGCGACAGTATGGGGGCGAATGTTTCGCGGCTGAAGTTATCTGTAAAATCAAGCTATAATACCTCATATATAACAAAAATTTAAGATTTGAGAGTACAAATGTCACTTAAAAGTGCAGATATTAAACGTATCGCTCATTTAGCGCGCATTGAAGTCAACGACATAGAAGCTGAAGCCACTTTAAGCAAATTAACAGGGATTCTCGGCTTAATTGAACAAATGCAAGCGGTCGATACAACAGGCATTGTCCCAATGTCGCATTCACAAGACGTCACACAACGGCTTCGTGAGGATATTGTCACCGAAAGCAACCAACGTGAACTGTTCCAATCTATAGCCCCAGCTGTTGAAGAAGGCCTATATCTTGTTCCTAAAGTTATCGAATAAAAAATACAAATGATTAATAAAAGCCTTAAACAACTTGGAGCGATGCTCCAAGGTAAAGAAATTTCTAGCGTCGAATTAACGCAAGAGTTTTTAAACAGGATTGACCGTCTTAATCCCGAGATTAATGCGTTCATTACCTTAGATAAAGACAGAACGCTTTCCCAAGCAAGACGCGCCGATGAAATGTTATCTGCTGGCAAAGGCACGGCCTTAACTGGATTACCTATCGGCCAAAAAGATATTTTTGTAGCTAAAGGCTGGCGAACAACCTGCGGCTCAAAAATGCTCGAAACCTTTATCGGACCATACGACGCTGACATTATCGAACGTTTTGATGCCGCCGGCGCAGTCAATTTGGGTAAAACCAATATGGATGAATTTGCGATGGGGTCGTCTAACGAGACCAGCTATTTTGGCAAAGTACAAAACCCATGGGATAGGAATCGAGTCCCTGGTGGCAGTTCTGGCGGGAGCGCAGCAGCTGTTGCAGCAAGATTATGTGCGGCCGCAACTGGCACCGACACCGGCGGATCCATACGGCAACCAGCATCTTTATGCGGCCTTTCTGGCCTTAAACCAACGTATGGTTTAGCGTCTCGTTTTGGCATGATTGCCTTTGCATCCTCATTAGACCAATCAGGGCCGATGGCAAAATCATGCGAAGACATGGCGTTAATGATGAACGTCATTACTGGCTTTGATAAACGCGACTCCACCAGCTTAAATCGCGAAAAAGAAGATTACACAAGAGCGTTAAATAAACCTCTTGCTGGCTTAAAGGTTGGCTTACCGAAAGAGTATTTTGCTGAAGGACTAGGTCCAGAGGTTGCTAAAGTAGTCCAAGAAGCGATTGTTGAATACAAAAAACTCGGCGCTCAAATTGTCGATATCAGCTTACCAAACACCCAACTTTCTATTCCGGTCTACTACGTCCTTGCACCAGCTGAGGCTTCAAGTAATTTATCTCGTTATGACGGGGTACGTTATGGCCATCGCGCTAAAGAATATGGCGACTTAATGGACATGTACTGTAAGAGCCGTGCTGAAGGCTTTGGCGCTGAAGTTAAACGCAGGATTTTAATTGGGACTTATGTATTGAGCGCTGGCTACTATGATGCTTATTACTTAAAAGCCCAACAAATTCGCCGTTTAATCGCACAGGATTTTGAGAATGCATTTAAGCAATGCGACATCATCATGGGACCAACTGCACCGTCCACCGCTTTCAAAACTGGTGAAAAAGCTGATGACCCTGTTGCGATGTACCTACAGGACATTTACACCATTGCCGTGAATTTGGCTGGGTTACCTGGCATGAGTATCCCTGCTGGATTTGCCCCTAGTGAAGATGGCAAACGCTTGCCTGTTGGCTTACAAATTATCGGCAATTATTTTGATGAAGCACGGATGCTTAACGTTGGCCATGCTTATCAACAAGTCACAGATTGGCACACACAAATGCCAGAGGGAATTGAATAATGGAATGGGAAGTCGTTATTGGGCTAGAAACCCACACCCAGTTACAAACCAAAACTAAAATTTTTAGTGGCGCCTCTACTGCTTTCGGCTCTGAGCCAAATACCCAAGCCTGCGTCGTGAGTTTAGCTTTTCCAGGTGTATTGCCAGTGCTGAATCAAGAAGCAGTGAAATGCGCAATTAAATTTGGCTTGGCCGTGAATGCGGAAATTGCGCCTCGATCAGTATTCGCACGAAAAAATTATTTTTATCCAGACTTGCCTAAAGGCTATCAAATTAGCCAATACGAATTACCGGTTGTGGGTAAGGGCAGCATGACCATTCAAGTGGGCTCTGGCGACAACGCTTACGAAAAAACCATCCGCATTACCCGTGCTCACCTAGAAGAGGATGCAGGCAAATCCGTGCACGGCGCACAAGAAGGCATGTCAGGAATTGACCTAAACCGAGCAGGGACACCACTACTCGAAATTGTGACGGAACCAGACATGCGCTCAGCTGCAGAAGCAGTGGCTTATGCTAAAAAACTGCATGATTTAGTGCAATGGATAGGGATTTGTGACGGAAACATGCAAGAAGGCAGCTTCCGTTGTGACGTGAACGTTTCAGTGCGCCCAAAAGGGTCAGACAAGCTCGGCACACGTCGCGAAATTAAGAACTTAAACTCATTCAAGTTTATGCAACAAGCCATTGAGTTTGAGACCCGATGGCAAATTGAAACACTAGAAGATGGCGGTTCGATTCACCAAGCCACTGTGCTCTTTAACCCGGATACAGGCGAAACGCGTGCCATGCGAAGCAAAGAAGAAGCAAACGATTATCGCTACTTCCCAGACCCTGACTTATTGCCCTTAGCGATATCAGAAAACGACATTAATACAGTTAAAGCTCAGATGCCTGAATTGCCAGAAGCCATGAAAGCACGCTTTCAAGCGCAATTCGGTTTGGCGCATTACGATGCAAATGCGCTTACTGGATCACGGGGAACAGCCGATTATTTTGTTGCCACTGTAAACGAAGGCAGTGATGCTAAATTGGTGGCTAACTGGGTAATGGGCAGTATTTCAGCAAAACTCAATGCCGAGGACAAAGACATTTCAGCGTCCCCAATTTCCCCAAGCGGATTAGCAAGCCTCATCAAACGCATTCAAGACGGTACCATTTCTAACAATGCTGCCAAACAAGTTTTTGAGGCTATGTGGGCCGGTGAAGGTGATGCAGATCAAATCATCGAAAGCAAAGGTCTAAAACAAGTTTCTGATACCGGCGCAATTGAGGCGATTGTCGATGAAGTACTTGCAGCAAACGCATCAATGGTTGAAGAATTTAAAGCCGGAAAAGAAAAGGCTTTTAACGCACTTGTTGGTCAAGCCATGAAGGCTTCCAAGGGCAAAGCCAACCCAGCACAAGTCAATGAAATACTGAAAAAGAAACTTGGTGCGTAATACAAAAAAGGGCGATTAAATCGCCCTTTTTTATTATTTAAATAAAACTAAATCCCATAGGTGTTGCGATACGCTTGCACCGCGGGTTTAAACGCCGCCAAATCTGTCGCACCATCCAAAAAGGTAATCAAGTCGGCCAAGCTGGCAATTTTAATCACCGGCATACCATAATCTTTTTCGACTTCTTGCACAGCAGATAAGTCACTCAAACCTCGCTCTTGTCGGTCGATTGCAATCACAACACCGGCTGGAATAGCCCCTGCAGCTTTGATCATATCGACAGATTCACGCACTGAGGTACCCGCTGAAATGACATCATCTACAATTAATACACGGCCTTGCAATGCTGCACCAACAATCATACCGCCTTCGCCGTGGTCTTTCTCTTCTTTGCGATTGTAAGCATAGGGTAAGTTGTGACCGACCCTTGCCAGCGCAATCGAGATGGTGGCCGCCAAGGTGATCCCCTTATAGGCCGGACCAAACACCATATCAAACTTGACGCCTGATTTCAAAATCGCTGCAGCATAAAATTCGCCAAGCTTCATCAAACTTTCGCCATCGTTAAACAAGCCTGCATTAAAAAAATAAGGGCTTAAGCGACCCGCTTTTGTTTTAAACTCACCAAAGCGTAGCACCTCTTTTTTAATAGCAAAATCGATAAACTGCGCGGTAAAATCTGTCTGTTCTGCTGGCATATCCGTCTTCTAAAATCTTTAAGGAATCATCTTGCTTAGAATTATATCTGCAAATCTTAACGGTATCCGCTCCGCTGTGAATAAAGGTTTTTTCCCTTGGATGCAAAAACAAAATGCCGACTTCATTTGCCTACAAGAATTGAAAGCCCAAGAAGCAGACATGACCCCAGAAATGCACGCACCAACTGGTTATCAAGGCTACTTTCATTATGCAGAAAAAAAAGGTTATAGCGGTGTTGGTATCTACAGCCAACATAAACCAGACAAGGTAATTGTTGGTTTAGGCTATGAAGACATTGATGCCGAAGGGCGTTATATTGAATTGCAATTTGAAAATCTTCATGGCAAAAAAATGAGTATTGTTTCGCTCTACCTGCCATCAGGTTCTAGCGGTGAAGATAGACAGCAAGTGAAATTTAGCGTGATGGAGCGCTTTTATCCTCACTTAGAAGCCCTCAAGACCAGCGGGCGTGAAGTGGTTGTATGTGGTGACTGGAACATTGCCCACCAAGAAGCTGACCTGAAGAACTGGAAAGGGAATAAAAAGAACTCCGGCTTTTTACCCGAGGAACGCGCTTGGATGACGGACATATTTAGTAAGCTAGGCTGGATAGATGCTTACCGAAAAGTCCACCCTGACACCACAGATGCATGCTACACATGGTGGAGCAACCGAGGCCAAGCCTGGGATAAAAACGTCGGATGGCGCATTGACTATCAAGTGACAACCCCTGATATTGGCAGCTTAGCAAAACAGTGCGAAATTTATAAAACGGAGCGATTCAGTGACCACGCTCCGCTTATTATTGATTACTCCATTTAACAAAAAAGCCCGCTGATGCGGGCTTTTTTATAACTAAACTTTATGCCTAAAATGGAATGTCGTCCTCAAAGGCATCGAAGTCTCCACCACTGGCAGGCGCAGTTGCTGGCGCTGTTTGTGTTGGACGTGCAGCACTTTGTTGTGAAGGTGATGGCATGCTTTGATCTTCATCCATCGCTTCATAAGTGTTACTACCGCCACCATCACGACCGCCTAACATTTGCATTTGGTCAGCAATAATTTCTGTTGTATAACGATCTTGGCCTTCTTTAGTTTGCCACTTACGAGTTTGCAAACGACCTTCTACATAAACAGGGCGCCCTTTT